>JAEEGK010022781.1_pt1 | contig 13126 bp, 9 predicted proteins | sample 8958771 | NCBI WGS metagenome assembly JAEEGK01 (sample SAMN16246547, study PRJNA631951) | gut metagenome | biome: gut microbiome; feature: rumen; material: SC-attached | host: Bos | place: Iran: Karaj | collected 2018-10 | reverse complement strand
ATTATTTAAAAATAATCACAAAATTATTAATATTGAAATACTAATAAATCTATCGGAAATAAAAGTTCTTTTTTTAATTTAAGTCCTTTAGAATTCCCATAAGTTCTTCAAATAATAAAATCAAATATTTTAAATATATTTCTGAAATATCAGTTACAAATTCTTATTATCAATTTTTAAACAACAAAGAAGAAGGAATGTGAATCAATTTATTCAAGAAAAATTATAAAGAATAAAAAAATAGTCTTATTATTTAATTAACTAAATGAAATTTTTAAACTTTTTTCATAAATTATTATTTTTAAAATTATTGATTTTTTTTATATTAAATAATGGATAATTATAGAAGAAATTTAAAAGATGATGAATTATTTTTAAGAAGAGAACAATTGAAAAATTTATATGCAAACGAAGCAAATAATCTTCAAAATGAAATAATGAATAATAATATTTCAAATATGAATGCAAAAAACTATTATGATATGATTCCTCATGAAAATATTAAAAGACTTGATAATTTCAAATATGATATTGGTTACGGAAACTATAATTTCAATGATGATAATAATAAATCTCAAATTAATAATAATTTTAAAGTAGTTAGAACTCCAGAACAAAAACAACAACATGAATTATTTTTGAGAGGTTTTGATATTTCAACAAATAATAATTATGTAAATTTTTATAATTATAATAGTGGAAAATATAAAGAAATCTATGATTTTAAACAACAAAATAAATATAATCATTAATTTTATTATTTTTAATAAAAACTTAATTTTTCCTTTTTTCTAATGTTTTAATATAATTTTTTTAAATATATCTATTTTGTTCTCTATAATAATCAGGCCCATAAATTCTAATTTTTGTGAAATTATCAGTTACATTAGGCATAAGGCTTGGTTTTAAAACATAACCATTTTTTTTTATTTTTTCAATTGTAGTATTTGCAATTGATTTGTTCTGATATGGATCAAATTCTATGACTGTAATTTTTTTAGGAGAATCTCTAAATTTTTTATTAAAATAATCTTGAATAGTTTTAGTAGTTATATTTTCAATTAAATTGTCTTCATTATTATAATCAGGAAGATTTTCATTTTTTCTTAACACTTGTTCAGTAACTTCATAATAATTAGTTTCAAAAAGTTTTTTTCCCTCTTTTATAACTCTATCTCTTTCTCTCACAAAATTAGGGCAATATCCGACTTCTGAGTCAGTTGCATTTTTTAAAGTGTTTGAAATTTGAATATCAATTTGATGTAAATCTTTTTCTTTATTTACATAAACTGTTATTTGATAATATAAAATATTATGGAATAAAACTAATCCAGATTCAACATTTGTGGTTTGGAATTCTCTTAATGCATTAATGAATAAATCACCGATACAAATATTAAATAACTTTGTGTATACATATTTTTTGAAATTATTTATTCCAATCTGGAAAAATACACTTATTGAATCTTGTCTTTCAGATGGATTTGAACTAAATAAATAATAATAATAAATTTGGTTTTCTGTCATATTAGTTACTGTAAAATGTCTTTTACTTGGATATTGTGTATGACGTTCTTTAATAATATTTGAAATAGTAGATGATATTAATTTAGCATCAGTTTCATTTGTATTTCCAATGATAGTAACATTTAAATGAACACTATTTATTATTGTTTTATAATAATCTTTTGGAAATGAAATAGTATCTTTTAAATATTCTAATATTTCTTCAGCATTAATATAATCTTCAGAAACTATTGATTTTAAATATTCTGCATGAGTCTTTGCAATTGAATCTATTCCAGTTTGCTTATAATCTAGTAATTCTTGTCTCAATTGAGCTCTTCCAATTCTTTCAAAGGAATATTGTATCTCTGTAGTAAATATATTTTTAATTATTCTTTCCAATAAATTTATGTAAGAATCAGATGATTTAAATAAAATTAGTTTTAAATAAAAGAAATCAAGTTTTCTTTGAATTTCAAATGAATTTGCAATTTCGAAATCTTCATAAAAATTTTGTTTAAGAAGTGCTTCCAATATATATGGCAATGTTAATACTGGAATGAAAAGATCGTTTTCTTCTTTTTTACAAGGATAATAATGTGGAGAATAGAAATTTAATACTACTTCCACTTTTGGAACCTTTAAATTATTCTCAATTGCAAAATATGAAGAATAATCATATTCAGGTAAATTTTCTACCATAAATGTAGTTAAAGAATCATTTAAATTAAAAGGTGAATCTTGAGATTTCACTAAGTCATTCTTGTTGAAATTTGGAATTTTTTCATTTACTTTTCTTATTTCATATTCATTTCCATTTTTTCTTTGATTTTCATATAAAGTTTGATTTTTAAGAAAACGTAGAATATCAGGTTGATAGGAATATGTTAAATTGTAATGAGCTAATGTTTTATTAAGCATTCCTTTTGAAATTTTTATTGTAAAATTTTGTTCATTTGATGCAATTACAACGATTGAATGATTATAAGTCATATTTGCAAAATAACTTTCTAATGCTTTTTTTACTTCTTCATCAAAATCTGGATAATTTTTTCCTTTTAAAAAATATTGATAGTCACCAGAAAATAAATAACTTGAAAGTTTTGATGTTATTTTTAATATTTCTTTTGTATTTTCTTGAGAATTAAATTTAAAATTTTTAATTGCTCTCATATTATCATATAATTCTTTTGTGATTCCCTCTTTCTTTATTTTTTCAATATATTCATAAACACTTGTTATTATTTCAATGTATTTAGATTCAAAATTATTTCTGTGAATATGTAATCTGAAAGCAAAAATATTAAAATTATCGAAACCAATATCACTGTCATCAATAGTATATTCAAAAATAAATTCTTTTTCCATTAAAGAATGAATTAGAGTATTAGATTGTTGAGAAAAAAACACATATTTAAAATATTCTAATGCTTGTTTAACTGCAATTTTGCTCGAATGAATATCATGTAAATTAAAAGCAAAATAAATACTATTCCAATTATTAGAAGAATAAAGAGCAACAATATTTGTATTCGATTCATCATATGGAAAAGTTTTTGATTGTTTAATTTTATCCTTAAATAAAAAATATTCTGCGCTTAAAGAATTATGTGAATCATAAACAAATAAGTCTCCTACAAGTTTTTTCATCTCTTTAATTGATTTATTAGAATATAATATTAAACTCATATATTTAGTCTTATAAAAAGTATCAAAATAACTTTTAACATCACTTAATAAATAAGTTGAATAATTCGTTCCTTTTGATTCATTAGTCATTTTTGAATTTAAAGTATCAAAATTTCCAAGAGTAAAATTATGATAAGGATGATTTTTATAAGCAAAATCTTTAACAACTTGTTTAAGTAAAAATTTCGAATTATTAGAAGCATAAAAAAAACTATCTGTACTTTGAACAATAGCATTCATATAAGGTTCAAATTGACTTTTTCGAGCATTGTCAACAGTTAATTTAGGTTTATCCAAAATACTTGAAAATACATCTAAAATATCTTCAAATCCACTATTATGAACATGAAAAGCGAAAGTAGTTTTATTATTTAAAGTATTAATTAATGAATCACCTTCCATTTCTTTTATTTTATCAATATAAGTATCAGTATCATTTGAATATTTTTCAGATCCAGCTAAAATCATCTTTGAAGAATAAACAGCTAAACCTTCATATATATCATAAAATGATCCTGCTTTAACTGTTAAACCACATCCACTTACTTCAGTTTTTTTATCTGAAATTAATGCTACTGTCATATCATTTACTAATAAAATGAAAGAATACTCTTTATCATCTGCAAATGGTTTTAATATTTCTCCTTCATATAATATTTTTATTTTGTTTCTATTAAGGAATAATAATACTAATGTTATTATTATAATTAATAATCCTGAAGAAAAAATAATTATTAATAATTTATTATTAGTTTTTTCAGGTGGAGGCTGACTTTCTTCTCCTGTTTCTAAATTTTCTCTTTTAGTTTCGATTAATTTTTCACTCATTTTTTTTTTATATTTATTTTTTTTTATTTATTTAATTTGAGTTATGATATGAAGAATTATTATATATAATTTTTTTCATATGAAATATGAATTTAAGACAAATGAATTGAGAAGAAAAGAAAGAAATAATGAGTTTGAATTAGAATATAATTTTAAAAATATTTTAAGTTCTGATTTACAACCAAGATATAATAATTTTACAAATTATTATCAATCATATGATTATCCAATGACTTTTTTTGAAGTAATAATAACTTCTTTTTCTATTGGTTTAAAAAACTTTGGAACACTTCCAGATAAACATGAACAAATATTTAAATATTATGTTTTACAAAGAAAATTAATTACAGAAAGAACATATTTTAATATTTATTCTTTAAGTAGTATTATTCCAGCAGCAACAATGGTACAATTAATAGGACAAATTATTATAATAAAAACTAAAAATTATTTTTATTCTTTTTTTGGTATTTTATTTTTTATTCTTCCTGGAATTATTTTTTGTTCTTTTTTAGGTTTTTTATTAGAAATTTATTTAAAGGATTTTTTAAATTATTCTGAAAAAGTTAATTATATTGAAATTGGATTTGAACAATGTGCTCTTAGTTTAATATTAGATTATTTAATTGAGCAAAGCTCAAAAATATCTAATTCTAATTTTCAAATTGGTTTAGTTGTAATAAGTTCAATAGTAATTTTAATTTCAAATAATTTTTTAACTATAATAATTGCTTTATTAATTTTTGGTTTTTTATCAATGAGAAACAGAGAAAGTGAATTTTTATTAGAAAAAGCAAATTCTGATATTATTGATTCAATTAAAGAAATCAATTCTTTTTGGTTTTATTTGAATATTTTATTATATTTTGGCATTGGAATTTTTCTCTATTCTTTTTACAAGAATTATTTATATTTTAAATTATATATTATTGGTTCTTCTGTTTTTGTTGATTATTCTGTTATTAATTATTTTCAAAGTCTTTTTTTTAAAGAAAAAAATTTTAAAAGTGATAATCTACTTTTTTCTTTTGGAATTATGAGTTTATGTCAAGGACAAAGTTTTAATATGATAAATATAATTATGATTAAAGAAGGAATTTTTGATTTATTAAAAACAATTGGATTTATTTATTTACCTTCTTTTTTTTTTGGGTTTTATGGAATTAATGCCATAAATTATTTTAATGATAATCCTGATATTCAATTTTTTTTAAAAGGAGTTAAAACAAGTTCTATTGGTTTAGTGGTTGCATTAGTACCTAATTTCTTTTGGGAATGTTGTATTAAAAATGAGAAATATAATTTTATATTTGGAATTATAATTATTTTAAATGGTTTAATATGGTTTAGAAAACAAAAATTTTGGATGGGATTTTTAACTTGTATACTATGTTCCTTTATTATTTCTTTCTTTTAACATTAAGTTTCTATTATATATTTCTATTTAATATTATATTAACTGTTATTTAATATAAATATAAAATGACCATTTTATTTTATCTTTTAATATATATTATTAGGATTTGTAATAGTCAAAATTTTATAAAAGATTATTATTCTCAATATATAAATTCAAATCCTATTTCTCTTCCTGTAATAAATGGATTTATTTTATTAACGGAATCCTCTTTAGAAGAAGCTTTCCAATTATATGATAAATTATTTATAATATTTATTGAATCATATGATGAACATAAATTTCTTCCAGTATATAAAGAATTGATAAAACAAAATTTATTTGATTCATATAAAATAGCAATAGGTAAATTAGATGCTTCTATACATAAAAAAATTTTAAAAAAATATAAATTATATGGTTCCCCACATAAAATATTATTTACTGATCATGGAAAAAATAAAATACATTTTAATGGGAAAGACTCAATAAATGAAATTAGGAATTTTCTAAGAAAAAATAATGAAGATCCTTTGATTCATATTAAAACTAAAAAACAAATTAATGAATTTATTACAAATAAACCTTATTCTTTAATTTATTTTGGTGATAATGAAGAAAAAATAACTTTTATCAGAGAAAAATCAAAGAAAGATATTTATAAAGAATATGCATATTGTGATAATTATGAAATATACAAAAATTATGAAAATATTAAAAATGATAGTTTAATGTATATTACACCTTTTGATGAGCAATTATATTTTCTTTATGGAAATGAAATTAATGATGATAACATTGATAATTTTATAAAAAATAATACTTATCCTGCTTTTACAAAAGATATAAATTTAATTCAAAAAGCATATAATGAAAGATATAATATATTATTTGTTGTTCGAGATATAGAAGATAATTACATTGATTCTTTCTTTAAAAATATTTCTAAAAATTTAAAAGGTCAATTCATTATTTCTATAATTGACAAAAATGATAAAAATAATATTAATTTAATAAAAGAAATAAAATACCCAAATCCAAACACTAAAATTCAAATTACAATCTCAGATAAAGAGAAATATTATTTAAATCAAACTCTTTCTGAAAAAAATTTTATGAATTTTTTAAATAAATATTTAGACGGTGATTTTTATAAAATAAAAAAAAGTGAAGAAATACCTAAAGAACAAACAGAAAATGTATATAAAATAGTAAGTAAAAGCTTATATAAAGAAGTAATAAGAAATGAGAAAGATGTTTTTTTAAAATTATATTCCCCAAGATGTGGACATTGTATTTCAATGGCTCAGGATTGGAGATTACTTGGTAATACTTTTAGTAAAATAAAAGAACATGTTAGAATTGCTGAAATGAATTTATTATTAAATGAATTTAATTTATGTAGAATTGGAGTTTATCCTGCTTTATTTTTTTTTAAAAATGGTTCTAAAGGAAAAATTCTTAGATATAAAGGAAAATATTATTATGGAGATATGAAAAAATTTGTAATTGAAAATAGTAGTAGAGAATTAGAAGATAGAGGAGAGTTTGTTTATTTAAAAAAATAATAATTTATTATATTTTTAAAAAAATAAATATTTATAAAAGATACAAATATATCATTAAAGGAATTTTATTTATTTCTTTTCATTATGGATAGAAACAATATTTGAATTTATTTTTGATTATTTTTTAATTGAAGTATATTTCCAATTATTAGTTACTATATTTTCTTTTCTTAATTTCAATAAATTAGAATAAATTTACATTGAATTGCTTTTTATAACTTTTCTTGAGTTGGTTCTTTTAACACATATTTTTTATTTATATTCCCTGTATTTTTATATTGAATCCTTTACTAATAAATTAAAGAGAATTTATTATAAGTTTCATAAATTTTATCATATCTATGATTTTATAATTCATGAAATGAATTAATTATGTTTGAAATTTTAATGATTATTTTTTTTTATATTTTACTACTTATAATCTAATTTCTATTATTATTATTATTATTTGAACTCCCCTTTATAGATATTTTATTTAATTTCCCTTTATTAATATTTATATCACTTTTATTATTCACTTTTTCATTTTTATTATTATTTTTAGGTTTTTCTTCTTCTTCTTCTTCACTATAATCTTCATCACTTTCATGATTATTACCTTTTTGTTTCTTATAATATTTCTTATTCCTATATTTATCAATAATAAATTGTTTAACCTCTTCTCTTTTCTTTGGATTAGGTAATTTATGTACTTTTGGATTAAATTTTCCCAACCAAATTTTCCTTGCATTATCATTACCATTTTGGCCAATGAAATTAATATCTTTTTCAGAAAAAATAGTAACTCCAGTTCCTTTTACTTTATAACTTAATTCTCTTAATATTCCAGCACAATTTGAACAAACAAAAGTACCAAAATCCATATTAACATATGTAGTTCCTTTTTCACCACATTCAAAACAAGTTCTATTATTTCCTTTATTTATAATAGCATTTAATAATTTTGAAGTTTCATTACTTTTAGATGACTTATTTAAATAACAAAAAAAATCTAAAAAAATAAAAGAAAAAAAATAATAAATAAAAAAAAATCTAAAAATGGATAATAATAGTGTAGCAACATTACAAGATTATCAATCAGCAATAGAGAGAAATTTCAAAACAATAGAAAAAGAATTTAAAGAATTCAACGGCGCAGATGCATCTCGTCAAAATTTAGCATTAGGTTCATTAACAACAAATCAATCAACAGTGAAGACAAATATAGGTTTAATGAGAATGGAATTATCAAATTTAAAAGATGATAATAATATAAAAAAATGGCAAGAAATAATAGAAAAGCTTCAAGCAAAAAATGAAGAATATAAGAAGAGAATATTAGAATTAAAAAATAAAAAAGAGAAAAATAATAATGATGATTCAATTGATATAAACAATGATAATATAGATGTTAAAAAATTAACAAGTAAACAAGCAATGAATTATGGAGATAAAATTTTAGAAGATGATAATCAAAGAATAAAAAATATGAAAAAAATTGTTGGAGAAGATATAGATACAATGAAAGAAGTAAATAAAGAATTAGAAAGACAAAATGATGTTTTAGATAATGCTGAAAAAGATTTAAAAGATATAGATTATTCTTTAAAAAGAGCTGGTCAACAAATTAAAACTATGTTTAAAATGTATGCAACTGATAAATTAATTATGTGTATGATTGTTGTTATTGTTCTTGTTATTATTGCTATTATTATTGCTTCTATTGTTGGAAAAAATAAAGATAATTCTAATCAAAATTTACCACATGATATTTTTTCTAAGAAAAATACTACTACAAGAAGATTAATGTTTTTTAGGGATTTTAATTAAGAAATAATTAAATTTATTTTCAATTTTTTTTAAATGTTTTATTTTTTATATTAATTTATTATTTTTTTAATTTCTTTTTATTTGGATCATTAATTCTGTATAATGTTTATAAATAGTGAAAAAAATGAAATATAAATGTTTAAAGTTATCTTATAAATTTCCTGACTTTAAATCACATATTCATAAGCCTAAAATTTTTCACGAAAAAATTAAAAGAAGATTATTAAGTTATGAAACTCCTGTAAAAAAGAATCAAAAAGATTTTTCAAATGTCTCAATATTAAATTTTACATTATTTTCTCAAAAAGAAATTCGAAATTCCTTTTTTTATGAAAATTCAAAAAATTTAAGTTTAAATAAAATGCCTCAAAAAACATTAATAAATAAATCTCATTCTTTAAATTTTATTAAATGTAATATTGATTATTTGAAAAAATCAAAATTATGTAATGGTTATAATAATAAACAAGATTATTTTTTCCCCCCTAAAGAAGCATGTCCAATTAATATAAAAAAAAATTAAAATTATTAAATCCAAAATTATTTCAACCTCTATCTCCAATTAAAAATATATTTATTAGAAATGCATTAAGGAATAATATTTTAGGAAAACCAAAATTGTCAATTCAAAATATTTTTTAATTTAAAATAAGCAAAAAATGTATTAAAGGAAATTAGTTTAATTTTTTTTCAAAATAAAAAAAATATAAATAAATTTAAATTAATAATTATTGCTCTTATTAATTGATGATTAAGTTAATATTTTCTTGTTTCATATGATTATTATATCTATCCTATCTTATTTTTTTTTTTTTTTTGAAAACTTCTTTCAGTTTCTAATTTTTTATTATCTTTATCTTCTTCTTTATTTATTGATTTTTTTTTAGATTTTAACCTATCATTATATTCATAATCATTTAATGGAGGAGAAGGATAATAAGAATCATAATAATTATTTCCAAATTTATTTTCAATTAATAATTTTATTTGCTCTAATTTATTTTCATTTTCTTTTTCTTTATTTTCTCGAATTCTATTTTTATATGAATTTAATTTACTTCTGAATGAATTTTTGGCATTTGATAAATTATTTTGTAATGATTTCACAATTTTTTCATATTCCAATATAATATTATCTTTACTTTGATTTTCCATTTCTAAATCTTCTACTTTTAATTCTAATTCAAATATTTTATCTTTATTTTTATCTTTATTTGGATTTTGAAATATAACGGTTTCTAATTTTTTATTTTGACAAAAATATTGAAGAACAGATATAAAATGTATTATATATGAAGGAGGTAAATTTTCAACTTCATATTCAGAAATTTTATATTCAATCATATCATTCAATAAAGTCTTATAATAATTACTTGTTGCTATTTCATATGGTTTTAAAGTTAATATTGTTTTCCATGGAAAATTAAAAGACATTTTTCTTGATATTTTTTAATTAAATAAATTTTAAAAAAATTTAATTTTATGATTGTTTTTATTTTAAAAAAAAAATTATAATTAACTGGTTATAAAATCTTTTGTTGATATTTCAGTTAAGAAAATTATATAGGGGGAATTTATTTCTGTTTGATTTAAAATCTTTTGATTTATTATTCCAAATAAAAAATTATTGTTTATGATAATATCATTATTTTTATCAGGTTCAATTTGTAAATATGGAATTTTATCAAAATCTTTTTTTAAACTTTTATTTATTTTTTTATTCTCTAATTTTATATGTTCATTTACAGTTGAATTGTTATTTGTATTTGAAAAACTTATTTTATCTGTTTTTAAATATTCTGCTTTTTCAAAACAAGGAATCCAAATTATACAATCATCCTTTTGTATTATTTCATTATCATTTAAACTTTCTTTATATATTTCATTCATTTGAATATAAATATTATTCATATCTAAATATTCTTTTAATTCTTTTGTTATTTCACATATAATAAATGAAATATTATTTAATGTTATTTGATAAATAATACAATTCTTTTTTTTATTATTGTAAATATTAAAAGGAGGTTTAATAAAATTATAATAAAAACCAGTATTTTCTATTAAACAAGAAATATTATTTGAATTAAAGATATTTACATTTTGAAAAATTGAATCATTTAAAATACAACTTTTAATGTTATCTGGATTATCAATATTTGGAATTTGTTTAATATTTAAATTATTTTTTGATAAATATTTAATAAAATCATTTAAATTTTCTATTTTGATATAAAAATCTGAAATAATATTATTTGGATTATTATCAGATATTAAATAATTATAAGTAACAATATTAATATATTTATCTATATTATTATTTTCATTATCATATATTCCATTTTGATTATTATTTGATATCATCATGGAATTTGATATTAAAAATATTTGATTTATTAAAGGCTTTTTAACTTTATTAATAACTTTTTTAGATTTAATAAATTTTAAAGTATTGTTTCCTTCAATTTCAAATTTATTTTCTTCAATTAAAAAATTTTTAAGTTCATCACTATCATTATAAAAATTGATTTTAATATCATCATATTGAAATTTATTTTGAATATAATTTATTAGAATTTGAATATTATTTTTAAAATTCTTTTTATCAATAGAGCTAATATGATTAATATTTAAAGTCAAATTTTTATCAAAAATATGATAAGATATTCCAGATAATCCAATAATATTTCTATTATTATCCTTAAGTAAAAGTAAACAAGGAGAAATCCCAACTAAAAAAGAATTAAAAATATTTTGATTTAAATGAAAAAAATTTATTAATTCATTAGGAATTCTTTTAAAATAAGATTTATAATGTTTTTCATTAAAAGAATTTAAAGATTTTTTATAAAATGTAATTTTATAATTATTTCCAGATAAATTATCAATAGCTTTTGAAATATCTTGACTTAATTTTTTAATTTTTAATTTGCTTTTAATAGGATTTAATTTTAAACTAGCAATAAAAGAATTTGACATACTTAATCTTCCTCTTTCAGACTTTACAGAATTATTATCTCTTTTAATAAAATTAAAATCTTTTTTACATTCAATTTGAGTTTTTTTAATTTTTAAAAAAGGTTTATTATAAGTTTTATACATTGGAGAATTATTAATAAATTTAGAAATATTTGATTTTAAATTATCTTTATCTAAATTTTGACTTTGATAGAAAATTAAATCTTGGAAAATAATATATTGACATTTTTTTATTTCTTCTCTTACTTCTTCTGTGATTGGAACTTTAATATTAAAATTATTATTATTTATTTCATCACTTGCTTTTAATAAAAAGGGAGAATTATCATTATTTACATTAATAAAAAATTTTAAATATCCATCTTTTAAAAATAATAATTCATCTTTCATTTTAATTAAAAAATATTTATCAAATCCATTTTTTAATCCTAATAAATCAATATCAAATTTTCCTCCAAGACAAGAATAATTAATTTCTTTTCTTAAATTAATCATTTTATTTACTAATTCAATAGTTAATTTTCTTAAATTTTGAATATTTTCTAAAGTTTTATTTATTAATTCATCATTTTTTTCTGAATTTTTCATTTCTTCAGAAAAATCATTATTTAAGAGCTTTAATTGAGAAATATAATTATTTCTATTTTTTATAGTTGAAGATAAAGAATTTACTTTTTGTTTAATTGAATTTAAATTTTCAATTTCTTTTTTAAAAAAATCTTCTCTGGATTGTTCATCTAATTGATCACAAACAACAGAAAATAATTCTTTATATGTACTTAATACACCTAATTCTTCCCATAAAAATTTAATATTTGATACATATGTATTTTCTTTTTCATTTTTAGCATATAAATTATTTTCAATTGTTAAATTTGGTTTTTTAAAAAAATTTCTATGCGTATGACTTCCTTTTGGTGAAAGATTATTGTTCTCATTATTTTTTTTTTTGTTTACATTTGCTAAAGACGTATTTTTAATGTTTGAATTAAAAATTCCTTTGTTTAAAACATTTTTATCTGTAAATGAATCATATTCTGGTATTTTATTGTATATAAATCTGCTATCCCATTCTTTTTCTTTTTTTAATATTATTGGGTCTTTAAGCATCTCTGGCATACTATTATTTCTTTGTAATCTTTTAAATTTATAATCTTTTACAATTTTATATTGCATTGAAAATATAATATATTTTTTTCATTTATTAGAAAATGAAAAATAATTATTTATAAATAATAAAAAAAAAGAGATTAAATGAGTGATAAGAGGATTAAATATATTTTAAAAATAATATAAACTATGGATAATGATTGGGCCCAATCCCCAATCCCCAATCCCCAATCCCCAATAC
>JAEEGK010022780.1_pt1 | contig 13127 bp, 10 predicted proteins | sample 8958771 | NCBI WGS metagenome assembly JAEEGK01 (sample SAMN16246547, study PRJNA631951) | gut metagenome | biome: gut microbiome; feature: rumen; material: SC-attached | host: Bos | place: Iran: Karaj | collected 2018-10 | reverse complement strand
TATCTATTCCTGCGATAGATGCGATAGTTGGTAGCAATTCATGAAATGAAGCCGGCGCATTATTATATACTATTTCATCATAAGAAGCGCCAGCCTCTTTGATGAAGAATACCGGTTGCTGACCGTATTCCCAACCGTGATCAGCGGTTATGATTATGGTCGAATTATCATATACTCCAGCCTCTTTCATCTGTCTTAAATATTCTCCGACTATATAAAGACAACCAAGCGTAGTCTCCTCGTAAGACGCACCTTCTTTGAATTTACCAAATTCATCATTCTTGAAAAGGTGTGTCCCCATAAGATGCTGAACAACAAATACTTTATCACCACTATGAGTTGAAAGGCCGTTCTGTTCCAGCTTATCACAAAAATCATAATTCTCATGCATTACGGGATCTTCGATTATCCTTACAGCATCTGAATACTCGCCAAGATCCACGTAAGCTAAGTTCTTCATAACTTCCGGAAGCATCCTGTATGCCGCCATCTTTACCATAACTTTTACAATCTTGCTGTTAGCCACTTCTCTCTCAAGAGGTGCATCGGTAAAATTATCCCATTTGCCTAAAAGCAGTCCTTCAGGTGCATTATTACCGCATATGATATGCAGATCAGGAGTATACAGAAGACATTTGTAACCCGATGCCTTCATGTTTTCATAAAACATTTCACAGTTTGTATCAGTCCATGCAGATCTTGTCCAGTCATTTACTCCTGCTTCCATATCTACGTAATTATCTGTGAGCATATGGGTAAGCGACGGATATGTACCGCAGTAACAGCAGTCCATGTTTGTGTAGTAAACAAAATCATTGTATTCACTTAATGCATCGGGATTAATATCTAGTGCATTCTTTAGATCCCTGTTGCTGAGTGAATCAACTATAAACAAAACTATATTTCCGTCTTTTGAAAGTTCATACTGGTCTTCACCCGAAAGATGATACTCAGCCAACGGATAGTCAAAACAGCTGTCATCAGCCGGCACTATGAGACTCACATATGCTATCACCTGAATTGCGAGCAGAAAAAGCGCTCCGTATGTAACGATCTTCTTTCCGTAACCTTTGATCATCCCAAGAATGACAATTATTGCCAAAACTATCAGCCATATGGCGATGTTGATACCAGCTTTTGAACTATCTGCATTATATCCGTCGGGATTAAGTCCCATCAGATCGAGTCCCTTGTTAAGGAACATGTTCTGAATATAAGCACAAACACTAAGTGCAAATAATAACGCCGCAATAAAGGCATGTATCCTCTCAGGCAGTAAAGCTGTAACTAAAGACATACCTACTACGAATACTATCGCAAACATCCACAAATAACCCGAAAACTCTCCATAGACAAAAGGCAGTTCTGATGAGTTTGCAAAAAATGTTTCAGCAGGGCTAAATATGCATAACATAAAAGCAGCCAGTCCTGTGACCACAGCTGATGTTTTCAGTTTTTGAAAATATGATTTTTTATCCATGTCAATCAAATGTATTCTTGATCGCATCAATATACTTTTTTGCTATTGCATCCCAGGTGTATACTGAGTGATCCTTTAATGTCAGATTTTTCTTGATGGTATTGTATTCCTGTGAGTCATCATGAAGCTTGGAGATAGTATTCACCCATATATCTTTATCAAACTCCTTGATGATCACGCCGTCCACTCCATCCGTTATCAGAGTATCAGAGCCGCCGTTATCAGAAGATATCACAGGAAGATCAAAATACATTGCCTCAAGCAGTACCATTCCGAATATCTCATAATTGGATGGAAAGATCATCAGCTTAGCCTCTGTGTACACATCTCTAAGATCATTCTGGCTCATTCTCTCGATGTACGTTAAGACTCCGTCTTTTATATATCTGTCTGCAGCTTCCTTCCACTCTTTAAGATATTCCTTTTCTCCGGTGCCTACGATCGTAAGCCCGATATTCTTATCAATATCCTTTAGTCTGCCAGCGATCTCAAGAAGCAGATAAGGATTTCTCCTTGGTTCTATCTTACCCACATAGATGATATTCCACTTGTTTTGATCCCAGATCTCATCTATCTTTGCAATTTGTTTATCAGCATCCTTGGCTTTGGAAAAACTATCTGTATCCAATCCCACTCCGATCGGTACAGTATTATCAAAACCTTTTTGTTTCAAAAAAGATGCTGCTGCATTGGACTTTGTCAGGCAGAGTATATCTTTATGCTTACCCAATTTAAGGAAAGTGTTATCAAACACCCTGCACTTAAAGTTATATCCCTTGTTGAATTCATCGTAATACGGACCATGGTAAATGACCACAGGTTTTTTTGACCGGGTATAATATAACCATGATGTTATCTGATCATATTCATTTACCTGAAGGATATCATATTCCTCGGTTATCTTCTTAAGTCCTGGAAAAAATCCGTTCTTAAGTATACCCTTACCATGACGCATGTAAACTTTAACCACACCATTTTCAGTTCCGGGTACCTTAATCTCCCTTATCTCATCCGCATTATTTCCGTTATACAATACAACATCGCAGACCGCTCCGGCTCTTACAAGTGCCTTTGCCAATCCGGTCTCCTGTATATTGTAACCATCCGGATCCAATATTGAAGGATATGTTCTGATTATCAAAATCCTGATCATAACTCAATCCTGTTATCAATCAACTGCTGCATTCTCCCACATTTTTGCAATTCGTGAAACCGCCATGTCTTCTCTTATACATCTGGCATTGGTCGAACATTTCGCTGCCATATCGTCATCGGAAAGAAAATCTTCCAGTGCCTGTGTCATACTGTTTAGATCAGAAACAGGGACCAGTCTTCCGTTTACTCCATCGTTTATCAGCATGGCACTGCCCCCCATCGGGCAGTCTGTAGCAATGACAGCCATACCGCATGCCATTGCCTCAGCAAGCGAATTGGAAATCCCCTCCCAATCCGAGCTGGACACATATATACGGGTCATCCCCAGAACGTCTATTAATCTGTCACTGAACCCTGCCAGTTTAATATACTCGCCTGCATCTTTCTGATCTATATATTCTTTAAGGGCATTCTTATATTCGCCCTCTCCATATATAACAAGTTCATAATCATCAAACCTGTCATGCACTGAACTGAATGCATCAATAAGAAGCTTATGATTCTTTTGTTCTGTCAGTCGCCCTGCTGATACGATTTTTTTATCCCTATTGGTATATTCCATAGTATCAGGGATATCCTCTAAAGGGTTAGGTATGAGACAGCCTTTCCTTCTAATGCTTTCAGGAAAGCAATCTCTTGCCATTTGGGTTTGAAAAACTACTCTATTAGACTTTCTGTACAATATATTCCTAATTATTCTTTCGTAGCTTTTTATGGGTCTATGATTAAGCCTGTTCGGATCGTTTCTTTCTGACAACAGCAGTGGATTCTTAAGGCCAAAATGAGCTACAGCAGCAAACATTGATGCAACCGTTCCCATGGCGATTATCACGCTGTCTTTATTTTCTTTAAACTCCTGTCTGAGTTTTGTTATCCTGCTTAATCTTGCCGACAGACTTCCACCGGTAGCACCAGAAAGCACCTTGACCTTGATTCTCTCATCCAACTCGTAGGCGATATCATCTCCGCCTATCATCAGAATGCTTACCTGCCTGCCGTTCTTTATCCAATAATTGGATAAAGTGGCTATCACCCTCTCAGTCCCTCCGCCTGTCATGGAGATCGTAACGAATATTATATTTTTTATACTGTCAGTATTCATACCTGTTCTTTATTCTTCCAAGAGCGTTTCTATATTAGCAAATCCGTTTTCATAAGAAAATCTTTTTGCAGCTTCTGCAGCCTGTATCGAAAGTGTTTTTTTATTCTCAACACAAAACTCTATCCCTTTTGCCAATTCTTCGCTGTTCTCATAGTCAGCCAGATAGCCGTTAGTCTCGCTTTCTATCTGATCGAGCATGCCTCCTACTGCGAATGCAACAGCAGGAGTCCCGCAAGCCATCGACTCACAGACAGTATATCCGAATGATTCCTGCAGGGAAGGATTTACAAACACATCTGCCGCTCTGTAATAATCCGCCAAGAGTTCTTCATTTGATATAAATCCGGGATATATCACATCATATGATCCAAGATCATTCTTTATACTCTCGGCATTCCCCAATACCACAAGCTGCTTATCACTCATATCTATCATTTCAAGCGCTTTTAACAGATAAGAAAAACCTTTATTGCTGTTTGCAGCTCCTTTGTCAGCAGCCCCAAACATTATTACCTTCTTATCAGTTTTTATTCCCAGTCTGTCCCTTATACTGTTTATATCCTCTTTGGGGCAGAATACTTTTTGATCATATACATTAGGTATATATCTGATGTCTTTTCCCTTAAGGATGCAACTCCTTGAAGCTTCCTCCACGATCCATCTGCTCGGACCGGTCACAGTTAAAGAAGCTTTCTGTATATAATCCTTCTTTCTTCTAAAGCTAACACTCGCAGGCTTTCCCGCCATAGGGCAGGATGTGCATTCATCAGTATATCGTCCACATCTCCTATCCACATGACAGCCGCCTGTAAAAAGCCACATGTCATGCATCCAAAAGATAACCTTTTTATCCTTTAATCCAGATAGCTCATATATCTGCTTGGGTGAAAGAAAAGTACTGATCCAGTGTATAAAGATCACATCCGCTTCCTTGACCATGGAATTTCCGGTAAGATCACTTCCAAGAACATCTCTTTTGACCTCACCTTTCTTGAAGCAGAGGTTTACAACGTTCTTTACCTTTGATAACGTCTCTTCCCATGTGCTCTTAAAAGCCGGAAATGTATATGATGAGTTTCCGGTCTTTGTTCTTACCAAGATCCGTGATTCATATCCATGTTCAATTAGCATCTCATTGAGACGTTTTGCTCCATTGTATGCACCGCCTTTATCTATCGTGCATATATGGAGTATCTTCTTACCATTTCCCATATTTAACATTTACAAACAATCTATACAGCATAAAGGTCTTCAAGTGTCTTTATTGACTTACGGATATCATAATCCTCAAATCTTCCGACAGGTTCTTCTTTCACGGAATTGCCGTCGATAGCTTCAATCCAACTGTCCAGATTTCCATCTATATTAAGCATAGTCACATCATCAGACAAAACTACTTCTTTGTTTATCCTGTCTGATATGACACATTTGAGTCCTATCTTCTGTGCCTCTAATAAGACAACCGGAAATCCTTCCCATCTCGATGGCAAAACAAATACATCCATCGCACACATCAACGCTGGTATGTCACTTCTGTTTTCAAGCGAAATGATCTGTTTATCCAGTCCCATGTCCTTGATCATCCCGGCGACTTTTTCTTTAAGAACGCCTCTTCCTACAAGTATCATTCTTGCGTCTCTGTCTTTTTTCAGATATTCCGAAAAAAGCTTTAATAGAAATTCATGATTTTTCTGTTCCGTATAAGATCCAACATGGCCTATGACTTTCGCATTGGCTGATATGTTGAGCGAGTCCCTAACACTTTGTCTGTCGTATAATAATCTGTCAAATCTTTCAAAGTTTATCCCATTGTTGACTGTAATGACATTTTCTGTATTAAACAGCTCACGTACCTGTCTGTTCATATCATCATGTAACGTGATAACAGTAAGTCCGTATCTGTCTATCAGTCTTTTGGTCTCTTCATATTCAAATTTCTTCTTACCGGAACCATTGGGATCAAAATACTTTGAAGGTTCATTATGGAGTGTATAAAACAGTTTTATTCTCTTAAGCACATTGTCGGGCAATGTTTTAAGATATCTTCCAAAGCGAAGATGAACATGTATCACCTCTGCATTGCCCTTTATGATCTCATCCCTGAAAACCTTATACTTCTTTACCATCCTGTACGCTTTGATAACAGGATTGGATGACGGCTTGTTTACAGCATCAATCCCCAGATATATAACATTTATACCGGCTTCCCTGAGCAGTCTCTCATTTGAAGAACCAATCGGTCCGCTCCATACTATAACGCTAAGATCTATTCTTTCTTTATCGCAAAGAAGGGCATAATCCTTTACCAAGGTTTCTGCCCCGCCATCTGCCATAGTTGTTATCAGTTGTACAACCTTAACACGCTTATTTTTCATCTTTCAAAATACTTACGGATCATTGCTGCCATGTAATCGATCATGTCATTAGTCATGCCAGGATAAACTCCTACCCAGAAAGTGTCTCTCATGATACGATCTGTATTTACAAGTTCTCCGACCACTCTGTATCCTTCACCGGTTTTTCTCATCTCATCAAAGCAGGGATGCTTAATAAGATTTCCCGAGAACAACATACGAGTCTGAATACCGTTATCCTCTAAGAATCTTACGAGTTCATTTCTGCTCACACCCTCTTTGACTGTTATTAGGAAGCCAAACCAGCTGGGCTTAGAATTCTCATTTGCTACAGGAAGGATCAACTTATCCTCCAATCCGGCAAGTCCCGCTTTAAGTCTGTTAAAGTTCTCTATACGCTTTTCAACAAACGACGGAAATTTCTCTATCTGAGCACAGCCTATTGCAGCCTGCATATCTGTTGCCTTAAGGTTATATCCGAAATGTGAATATACATATTTATGATCATATCCTGCAGGAAGTTCTCCGTACTGTCCGTCATATCTGTGTCCGCAGAAATTATCTTTTCCGGAAGGACAAACACAGTCTCTTCCCCAGTCTCTGAACGATCTTATACATTTGTTAAGCAATGCATCATCGGTGTATACCGCACCGCCTTCTCCCATAGTCATATGATGAGGTGGGTAAAAACTTGAAGTGCCTATATCACCCACTGTTCCTGTAAAGTATTCTTTACCATCCAGTGTATACTTGGATCCAAGCGCATCACAGTTATCCTCAACAAGCCAGAGTCCGTGTTTCTCACAGAATTCTTTTACGCCCTTAAGATCAAAAGGATTTCCCAAAGTATGAGCGATCATAACTGCTTTTGTCTTTTCAGACAATGCTTTTTCAAGCATTGTGACATCTATGTTGTATTGTCCGATCGTCACATCAACAAACACAGGTACTGCACCATACTGAATGATAGGTGTAACAGTAGTAGGAAAACCTGCCGCAACAGTTATGACCTCGTCACCTCTATTTATACGTCTGTCACCAAGTAAAGGTGAAGTAAGAGCCATAAATGCTATAAGATTTGCAGACGAACCCGAATTAACCAGAGAACAGAATCTGACTCCAAGATAATCTGCCAGTTTCTTCTCAAACTCATCAGTGAATCTTCCTGAAGTAAGCCAGAATTCCAAAGCACTGTCAACCAGATTTGTCATCTCAGCTCTGTCATATACTCTGGCCGCATATGTTATTCGGTCTCCCGGTTCAAAATCCTTTCTTTTATTATGAAATCTGTCGCAGTATTCTCCGACCATGGAAAGGATCTGTTCCTTTGCTTCCTGTTGTGATGTATTCTCAAACATAGTGATTCTCCTTTAAAACATAATCCTTCACAATTATATCAGAAACACCCTTATTAGTCTATAAAACAACAGAGAGCATCATACCTGATGCTCCCTGCAAAATCATCATATTTTAAGTTTATTAATCCAATGCTTCCTTCTGAGCAACCGATACCTTGTGCTCGAAGCATTCAAACATCTCATCAACTACCTTCTCATCCTGTTTCTTGGTAAAGAGACTTACAAGAGGTATTATTATAAGTCCGCCTACCATAGCCACAACACCCGAGTTTATAGAAGACTTGAATATGTATCCTATAATCACACCGCATCCGCTAAGATCGATCTTGCAAAGTGAGATGATCATCTGTAGTATGCCTATAGCACATCCCCAAACATAACATACTGCAACTGATGCCTTAGTAGCACCCTTCCAGTATAATCCATAGAGGAACGGAGCAAGGAATGAACCTGCAAGTGCGCCCCATGAAACACCCATCATCTGAGCTATGAATGTCACACTCGGATTCGCATCCTTTATCACGGCGATTATTGCCGAGATAATAATGAAAAATACAATAAATACCCTCATGATGGATACCTGTTTTTTCTCTGTCATCTCATCTTTCATGGAAGGCTTGATAACATCAAGTGTAAATGTAGAACTTGATGTCAAAACAAGCGATGAAAGAGTTGACATTGAAGCTGAAAGTACAAGTACGATAACTACTGCTATTATCACTGACGGAAGCGTTGAAAGCATAGCCGGAACGATGGTATCGAACAAAGGCTTGCCTGTTGCTTCGTTGTATGTGATCTTGTCGGCATAAAGTCTTCCGAATCCTCCGAGGAAATAGCAGCCACCTGCTACTATGATCGCGAATATCGTTGAGATGATAGTTCCCTTATGTATATCCTTTTCGCTCTTTATCGCATAAAACTTACCAACCATCTGAGGAAGTCCCCATGTACCAAGAGATGTAAGTATTACAACAAATGCAAGTGCAAGCGGATCGGGTCCCAAAAATGATGAATATGCTCCGCCTGACCATCCTTCACACTCTACTGCAGACAAAGCCTGCATGGCTGAAAGCAAGCCGCCGTTGTCTTTAAGTACTGCAAGGATTACAGCGGTTATTCCGATTAACATGATGATTCCCTGAATAAAATCATTGATCGCTGTTGCCATATATCCGCCAAATATAACATATATTCCTGTAAGGACTGCCATAACTGCGATAACTACCCAATAAGGCATATCAAAAACCAGACCGAACAGGCTTGAAAGACCGTTGTACAATGATGCGGTGTAGGGTATAAGGAAAATAAATATAATAACCGATGCCGCTATCTTAAGACCTTTTGATTCAAATCTCTTTCCGAAATAATCAGGCATAGTCTTTGTATCAAGACTCTGAGTCATGATCCTTGTTCTTCTTCCGAGTATCTTCCATGCAAGAAGCGAACCGATGAATGCATTTCCAAGTCCTGCCCATGTAGCCGATGTTCCGTAAAGCCATCCGAACTGGCCGGCATATCCTACAAAAATAACCGCCGAAAAATATGATGTTCCGAATGCAAATGCCGTAAGCCACGGACCAACGGAACGTCCTCCGAGAACAAATCCGTTGACATCTGTCGCATTCTTTCTTGTATATATTCCGACGCCTATCATAACAGCGAAGAATATAATGAGAAGAACTGAACTAAGTACAACTGTCATCTTAATAATACCTCCAAAAATCTTACTTACACGCTTTGAAGCGTCAACGCTTTGACGCATTAAAGCATAACATTATTATTTACCCTCGTCAAGCATTTTTAAAAATTAAATTGCTATGGGAATATTTTCGATCTGCTCACCATACTGATAGTTCTCAACAGAAACATCATTACGGGTGAATTGATAGAAATCATGGATATCGGGATTAAGGGTAAAAACAGGCGCATCATACTGCGGTCTGCTTATCAGTTCCTTAATGATATCCACGTGTCTGTCATAGATATGTGCATCGGCTATTACATGCACAAGTTCACCAACATACATATCGCATGTGCGGGCTAACATATGCATAAGAACCGCATATTGAACAACATTCCAGTTATTTGCCGCAAGGACATCCTGCGAACGCTGATTGAGCACAGCATTCAAGGTCAGCTTATCTTCACCTAAACGCTGTGTTACATTAAAAGTCATACTGTATGCGCAGGGATACAGGTTCATCTCATGAAGATCCTGATGAACATAGATATTTGTCATGATCCTTCTTGAGAACGGATTGTTCTTAAGATCATATATGACCCTGTCTACCTGATCCATCATGCCTTCTTTATACTGATGCTTGACTCCGAGCTGATATCCGTAGGCTTTACCGATCGAACCGTCTTCATCGGCCCATTCATCCCAGATATGACTGTGAAGATCATTTATATTGTTTGACTTTTGCTGCCATATCCAGAGTATCTCGTCTGTTGCAGACTTAAGTGCCGTCCTTCTTAAAGTTAAAAGAGGAAACTCTTTTCTAAGATCATATCTGTTGACAACACCGAATTTCTTGATCGTATATGCAGGTGTCCCGTCAGGCCAGTGGGGTCTGACTTTTTCTCCTTCCGTGCTTGTCCCATTCTCAAGAATGTCCTTGCACATATCAACAAAAACTCTGTCTGCGTAACTCATACTATACCTACCTGTCCCATTTATCACAAAGTGAATTTATCTGATCAGCAAATTTTGCAAGATCCTTGTTTGCCAATCCTTCGCTCTTCTTTATTATGCCGATAAGCCTCTGACCAGCCTCCATAAGCCTGTTGAATACAGTCGAGATCTTCTTCGTCTTCTTAGGCTCGATCCTGATACCGACTGCCTCATAATCAAAGGTATTGCTTATCATATCGAATCTGGTGCCGCTGAAAGGAGCATATGCATCCAGATCACATTCATCTATAAGTGTCTGAGTAAATGCATCGCACACGCTGTCTTCACCGTGTACAACAAATACTCTTGTCGGCCTGTTCTCAAATCCGCCGATCCATTCAAGCAGACCGTTTCTGTCAGCATGTCCGCTTATTCCGGCAAGCTGTCTTATACTTGCTCTTACACCGATAGGCTCACCAAAAAGCTTTACTTCATCAACACCTTCGATCAATGCACGTCCAAGCGTACCGTATGCCTGATATCCGACAAACAGAATAGTACACTCGGGTCTCCACAGATTGTGCTTAAGGTGATGCCTGATTCTTCCGGCTTCACACATACCTGACGCCGACAGGATTACCTTGGGGGTCATATCAAAGTTAATGGCTTTTGATTCTTCCGAAGTGATAGAAAGCTTGAGTCCCGGAAAAGTTATAGGATTGATACCCTTTTTAACAAGTTCCTTCGCCTCATTGTCATAGCAGTCCATGCCGTTCTTTAAGAATATACCGGTTGCCTCAACAGCCAAAGGACTGTCTACGTATACCTCAAAATCTTCAAATCCGACAATGCGTCTCTCTTCTTTTATCTTACGAAGGAAGAAAAGCATCTCCTGAGTACGTCCGACTGCAAAAGACGGGATCACCACATTACCGCCCCTGTTAAAAGTCTCCTGGATTATAGATGACAGTTCTCCGACATAATCAGGTCTTTCCGTAGAATGAAGTCTGTCTCCGTATGTTGACTCCATGACTACATAATCCGCATCTTTAGTTTTCATGGGATTCTTTAAAAGCGGCTGATCAAGATTGCCGATGTCTCCTGAGAAAACGATCTTTCTGGATTCTTCGCCCTCGGTTATCCAGACTTCTATACTGGCAGAGCCAAGAAGATGTCCTATATCCGTAAATCTGATCTTTATGCCTTCACAGATTTCTATCTCTTTATCATATGAGCACGGAACTATCCGACGTATTGTCCCGTCGGCATCTTCCATTGTATATATTGGTTCCTGATACTGAATATCGGCGCTTCTTTTGGCTTTTCTGCTCTTCCATTCAGCTTCCTGCATCTGAATGTGCGCGCAGTCTCGAAGCATTATGCTGCAAAGGTCCCTTGTGGCTTCGGTGGCAATAACCTTGCCCTTGAATCCTTTGGAATATAAAAGAGGCAGAAGTCCCGTATGGTCAATATGTGCATGAGTAAGAAAAACATAATCGATGTCACTCTCAGCACAAGGGAGTTCGGCATTTTCGTAAACGTTAATACCCTGCTCCATACCATAGTCAACCAGAATCCACTTTCCGCATGCTTCCAGGCAATGACAGCTTCCGGTTACCTCGTGATCCGCCCCGATAAAATGAAGTTTCATATTAAATTTTGCCCCCTTCGATACCTGAAGTAAAATTACCTCACATCATATCTTATTTTATCATTTTCCCGCTTTATTTTCAACGAAACATTCTATAAAAAACCTGTTAAAAAACCGTAATTTTCTTTTATGCTTTAAGTACAAAATCAACCGGAACGTCATTCGCTTCATGCATGACATCTTTTATGAAACATTCTCTGAAACAAACTCCTGCTTTTAAAAAATCGCAATCTTTTTTTTCCTCGAAAAATCTGTCGTAAAAACCTTTTCCGTACCCTATTCTGTAACCCGATTCGTCGAATGCCACACCCGGAACAGCAATAAGGATTTTTTTATCCTTCGAATATTCGAAAGCCTTGCATAATCCGTTCGGTTCCATCACGTCGAAACTGCCTTTTTCAAGTTTGTTCAAATCGTCGACTTCGTAAAAATCCATCGAGCCGTTTTGGCATTTCGGAAAACAAAACGGTATTCCCCCGCATGCTTCAAAAACCCCGAGAACATCAGTTTCATATTCTTTGGGAGCATAAAGGAATACCGAATCGAAATCGTTTTCTTCGATCAGTCCGATAAGTTTTTTCGCAATCATGTCCGACTGTTCTTTTCTTGACTCTTCGCTTATGTTTTTTCTTATTTCAATATATTTTTTTCTTAATTCTTTTTTATCCATATCCGTTTTCGATTAAATAATTTACATTATCTGTGCCGAATCAAGCACGATTGTAAATGGGCCGTCGTTTAAAAGTTCAACCTTCATGTCGGCTCCGAATATCCCTTTTTCGACCTTTTTGCCGCTCTTTTCGCATTCACCGATTATGTATTCGTACATTGCGTTTGCCATATCGGGCGCACCCGCATCCGTGAATGAAGGTCTGTTGCCTTTTTTGCAGTCGGCATAAAGCGTAAACTGCGAAATCAAAAAGAGTTCTCCTCCCACATCTTCAAGCGATAAATTTGTTTTGCCGTTTTCGTCTTCAAATATTCTTAAACCAAGCATTTTCTTAATCATTTTATCGGCAATTTTCTTTGTGTCGCTTCCGCTTATGCCGATAAGTACAAGAAATCCCTTATCGATTTTACCTACCGTTTTTTGTTCGACGACAACACTCGCTTTAGTAACTCTTTGAATTACGAATTTCATTTTGTTTTCCTCTTAATTTACAATACGGCGATAACTATGCCCGTGATGATGATTGCGGCGCATACGAGCTTGTATCCGATGTTTTTCTCTTTGAATATCAATTTGCCCGCAAGAATGGTTACAATGCAGCAGCTTTGCTTTACGAGCGTCATGACGGTAACTCTCGACTCAGGCATGCCGTTTGCTATAAACAAAGCCTTGTCACCTATTACAAACATAATCGCGAGTATCCATATCCAATAGTTTTTAATCGCGCTCTTTATGCGGATTTT
>JAEEGK010022779.1_pt1 | contig 13127 bp, 6 predicted proteins | sample 8958771 | NCBI WGS metagenome assembly JAEEGK01 (sample SAMN16246547, study PRJNA631951) | gut metagenome | biome: gut microbiome; feature: rumen; material: SC-attached | host: Bos | place: Iran: Karaj | collected 2018-10 | reverse complement strand
TATTATTTGATATAATGATAATGGTGATATTAAAATATTTTCTTTAGATTTAATATTTTCCAATTTATGAATTTTTTTAAACATTTGTGTTTGAAAAGTTAATTCTTCACATATTATAAATGAATTAAAAATAATAAGGAAAATTGTAAAACATTTATTCTTCATTGTTATTTATATTTTTTTCTCCTCTCCCATAAATATCTTATAAATAAATATTAATATATATCTATTTTTAATAATTTATTAAATAATATTAATTAAAAATTCAAAATCAATTAACAGTTTAAAAAAAATAAAATGATAAATAATATATTATTTATATTTTAATACATTTATTAAGTTCATTTAAATAATTCAATTAGATAAGAAAAATTAATATAAATATTTCATTTTTTAAATCTGTGAATTTTTCTTTAGTTTAAAATAACAAATTATTCATTTCAAAGAATATTTTATTTTCAATCAATTTAAATTAAATTAAATTATAAATTATTTTTTATATTATTTAAAATTAAAATTTTAATATTGTTTTAATTATTTAATTTTAAAGATTTATGAATCATATATTATAATAAACAAAGAAAGGAAACAGTGATACTCAAAATATGATTTTATATGCTTATATCAAATTGTTTTATTTTTAAAAATAATTTCACATCCATCAAAGTATATATTTATTTTAAATATATCCCTTCCTTTTATAAATAATGTTTTAATTTTATTTTTTAATACTAATCACTTTTAATTACTTCAACAATAGATTTTTTTCTTGTGTTTTTTTAATTTAATTAATATTTTCATTTTAATTTACTCTTTAACAAATAAATAATATCAACAAATCTTATATTCTCTTTCTTGCCTATTTTTGTTTCTTCTCCAAATTAAACTTTTTCTTATTTTATAAAATTGATTAAGAAATAAAAATATAGTATTTATTGTTTTTCTTATCTGAAGTTCTCTTTTTTATTTAAATATTATTATTGTTGTTTCATAGAAATTCAATGATGGATCTGTTAACATTGAATCTATTTTTTATTACCATTATACATTATAAAATATATTTTAAAAAATATTTTGAAAAAAAAATATATAATATTATTTTATTAATGAAATATAAAATAAAAAATAATATTTGATTTGAATTCTTATAAAAAATCTATTTTTACTTATCATATAATCCCAAAACCAAAACAAAATTAAAAAACGCTATAATAAAATATAAAAAACACAAAATAAAATTGAAAAAAAAACAAAAAAACCCAATAAAAACTTGCTTTAAATAATAGAATCCATTTTAATTTCTTTTAATTTAGAACTGAGTCCACTTCCAGAGCTTCCAGTCAACTTAAAAATTCCATCAAAAACCATTAATTCAGCAGAAGTAGTATCTAACCCAGTAAATCCAGCAAAATCATTAACACAGCATCCAGCAGCAATAACATCACTACCTCTATTAATAGTTCCAGCTGCAATAGGAACTTGAAATAAATTACTTAATTCATCTAATTCAGCAGTACTAGTCATAGGATGAACTAAACCTCCTTGATTACTTACAACACAATATGAACCTACTAAAACATTTTTTGCAACTGTTGTTCTAAAAACTTCAACTTTTAAAATATCTTGTATTATTTCTTCTGTTTCTTTATCAATTTCAGGATGAACTATTGCAACGTAATCATTACATGATATACAATTTCCTAATGCTGATAAACGCTCTTCTACTCTTTTTATTTCTATTTTGTCTGGGAGACTATTTCTTAAATATTGAAGCTCGAGATCTGTTGTTGTATTTGGAACTAGAAGTCCGTTTTTGTTACCACATGTTAAACGACCTACTATACGTGTTCCTCCTATTGATGTATGGACTACTGGAATGTGAGATCCTAAATCTGCCTCGAAGAAACTGTAAAAGTTTTCGGAACCTGCATTACTTACTAAACAATATGCGTTTGTTAATTTTGCAAATACACCTATATCATTTGAATTCTCAAATTGTATTCTTGTTGCCATTTAATTTTTTAAATGATATTTTTTATTTTTTTATTTTTTTTTTAATATTTAAATAATTTTTACAATTTTATGTTCAATAAATTCTTTTTTATAATATAAAGTTTCAAAATAGAATTAAAAAAAATAAAAATAAAATTTAAACTAAATAATTTTATTATTTATTTTTCCTTTTGTTTTCATAATTATTAATTTTAACAATCATAAATATCAGGTAATGGTTTAGGAACATATTCAACTCTATAAGTTGTATCACCATTAAATGGTAATTCATCAAATGGAATATTACTTTTTCTAAGTCCAGGATCTCTCCCAACTGTAGGTTCCATTCCAAGAGGAATATAATTAGCTTCATAAGTACTTTTATTAACAGGATCAGCATAACCTAATTTATAATGTGTCTTCTTTAAATCATCAATTAATCCTTTACCTAAAGTTCCTCTTGCTTTACCTGCTGCATTAGGATCATATTTATAAGCATCTCCAAAAGTAGTACTATAATCAGGAACATTATCACCTAATCCCCAATGTGCATTTTTAATATCTTTAACTAAATCACCCATAAATGGATTTCCTTCAGCTTTCATAGGAACATAATTTGCTTTAAATTCAGTTTCCCATTGTCCTGGTCCTTTAAATCCAATACTAGCAGGATATTTTGTTATTTTTGCACTTTCAATTCTTTTTTTTGGTGTATGAACAATATTATAAGTAGTATCATAATTACCTGCAAATGGTACTTTATCACCAATATCCCAATGAGATCCTCTTAAAAGTCTATCATCTAAAGGAACATTAGCTTCCATATCTTGTGGAGTATAATCTTGTAAATAAATTGTATTTAAATCTGGTGGTGCATTTCCAAAACCAAAATGATGTCTTCTTAAATCTTTAACTAATTCTTTATCAAGTCCAGCTGGATTAATTGGTTTTTTAATATAAGTATCTCTATAAATAGTACTTTTTGTTGGATCATCATCTCCGAATTTAAAATTAGTTTTTGATAAATTTTTATCATAAGGAATTGGTTCAGAAAATGGTTTAGGAACATAATCATGATTTTGAGTAGAAATCCAAGGAGCTCTATCTGAACCAAAATGATAATGACTTTTCTGTAATTCAGCAGTAGAAATATTAGCATCATTTTTTTGTAAAGGAGGCTTTTTAAATCTGTCTTGATGTTCTGTTAAATAATCAGGATTATCACTTCCCAAAACATAATTAGTAGATCTTAAATCATTCATCATTTTTGGTCTTTCCATAGTTGGTTTTTTAATATATTCATCTTGATATTCTGTTCTTAAATTTGGATCATTGGATCCCATAGTAAAATGACTTCTTCTTAAATCAGCTTTTACGTCTGCATCTAATTGAGCTGGTTTACCTCCTAAAGCTCCTAGGTTTTGATCTTTTGCAGTTGTAGTATATGGAGTTGCATAATCACCAAATTTAAAATGAGAAGCTCTTAAACCTGGAGCATGAGTTTTATTGAATTCTAATGGGTATTCTGGATAATCATGTTTATATTGAGTTAAATAATAACCGGCTATTGTTTATGTTATATAATATTGATTTACGTTGAGAACCAAGAGTATAGTGAGTACGACGAAGTTCATTTGCATTTTTTTTAGCACATGGTATACGTTCTTCTACTTGTGGATTTATAATGTCTATCATTGTTGGTTTTATTTTATTTATTTTTTTTTTAATTAATTATAAATAAAAAAAATTTTTGAATAATTGTTTTTATTCAAATAAAAAAAAAATTTAAATATAATTAAATTAATTCATACCAAAATATTTAAATTTAAATTATTAAAAAAAATATGGATTATAAAGATGAATTAGACAAATATGAAAAAATAGAAAAAGTTGGTGAAGGAACATATGGAGTAGTATACAAATGCAAACATAAAAAAACAAATGAATATGTAGCATTAAAAAAAATCCGTTTAGAAAATGAAGACGAGGGAATTCCCTCAACAGCAATTCGTGAAATATCAATATTAAAACAACTAAAGCATCCAAACATAGTTCGTTTAGTAGACTTAATCCATGGAGAAAAAAAATTATATCTCGTATTTGAATTCATGGAACATGACTTGAAAAAATTTTTAGATTTAAACAACGGTCCTTTATCACCACCATTAGTTAAAAGTTATTTATATCAAATATGTGCAGCAATAAAATATTGTCATTCAAAAAGAATTCTCCATCGTGATTTAAAACCTCAAAATTTATTAATTGATAAAAATGGTGCAATTAAATTAGGTGATTTTGGTCTTGCAAGAGCATTTGGAATTCCAATTAAAACTTTAACACATGAAATATTAACATTATGGTATAGAGCACCTGAAATTTTATTAGGTCAAAAAGAATATTCTACTCCTGTTGATATGTGGAGTGTTGGTTTAATTTTTTATGAAATGGCACATAGAAAACCACTTTTTGCTGGTGATAGTGAAATTGATCAAATTTTTAAAATTTTTCAAATGTATGGTACTCCTACTGAAAAAACTTGGCCTGGAATTACTAAGTTACCTGAGTTTAAGTTAACTTTTCCACAATTTAAAGGAAAGGGTATTGAAAGTTATAATAAAAATTTGGAACCTGTTGGATTGGATTTATTAAGTAAAATGCTACAGTTGGATCCTTGTAAGAGAATTAGTGCTAAGGCTGCTTTGAATCATCCTTATTTTGATGATTTGGATAAAACTCAGTTTGTTGCTTAAAGGGTATTTTTTTAATTCTTTTTTTTTTTTTTTTTTTTGATGGGTTTTATTTTCTTTTAATGAGGTTTTTGGATAGATTATGGAATTTTTTAGTTTTATTTTTTTTTTTTGATTATTAATTAAAAAAATTTTAAGTTATTTTTCTTTTTTTTTTGTCAAAATAAAATTTGAATTTATATATATACAAATATATATAAATTTTTTTTTAAATTTTAAAATAAAAAAAAAATTTAAATAAAGTATTTAAATATTTATTAAAAAACATTTTTCACACATTTAATTCCCAAATAAACAATTCATTATAACTAGAAGTAAAAAGGATTCTTCCATCATGACTAAATTTCAAATAATCAACCATATCATAATGTCCTTTAAAAATATCTAAATTAAATTCCGAATTATAACTATCATCACTTCTATTAACTAAAAGAATTAAACATTCCTTAGAACCAATTCCAATAAAGCGTTCATCATCAGAAATATTCATAGAATAAGGAAAATAATTCAAAGGAACACATTTTATAATTTGATTTTTAGAATAATTCCTAATCCAAAGAAATTGAAGACTTTCATGAAAAGATAATAAAATATTATCGAAATGTATAGAAAATTGTGCCATTGACATATAATCATTTTTATATTTATTTAAATTACTATACATCTCTTTAATATTATTATCATTTGTTTTCAACATATGTAATTCAATCATATTAAATTTATCAATAGTATTAATTTCAATTTTAGAATTTACTTTTTCAATTAAAAATGTAATTACAGTTCCATCTGAATATGAAGTCACGGCATATGATTTTTGAGAAGAAATACTTTTACATTTTAAACTTTTACAATATTGATTATTTGGTATTGAAGAAATTGCTAATTTTGTATAAAGAACTGAAAGAGGATCCCAATTTTGAATATCAATAAAATACATTTTTTCCTGTTGAGTTGTAAGTAAAATTCCTTGATAATTATTTAAAAAATCAAAATTATTAATATCTTCATTTAATATTTTGATTAAACCTAATGATTTAAGTGTTGCTAAACTATATATAGTTAAATATGATGATTGATATTGTATTATTAAAATATTTTGATTTGGATTTAATTTACTTGAATTTGGAATTTGATCTGATTTTAATAATTGATATTTTTGATCAAATGAATCCATTGTCCAACATCTAATTGTTGAATCATGACCACATGAAATACATTCATTATCATTTAAATTACATTCAATAAATGGAATTTTACAATTTATATGAGAAGAAATTATTTTAAATGCTGATTTTTTTTTAAAGTTTATAAAGAAAATTGAACCTATATCTGTTATTAATAAACCTTCATTTCCATTTTCTGAAATATCAAATGAGGTTATTGAAGAATCAATAAAGAGTAAATTTGATTTTTGATTTTCTAAAAATGAAAAAATATTGTTTATTGAAATATTATTTGAATCAAATTCCCAATTATAAATTATAGGAAATTCACCAGCACATATAAAATAATTTCCAATAAAATAAATTTTAGTTATTGGAAATTTACTAATAATATATTTTCTATAAAGATTTTTTTCTTCTTTATCAAAAATTAAAATATTTCCTTTATTTGTTGCAATAATGATAAAAGAATTTTTAATTTCATTATAATAAGGAGTTAAAGTAAGTGCAGTAATATATTCATCATCACTTCTTTCATTAGTTAAATCTTTAAAATTAATATGAAAACCTTCGATTTTTAAATTTGAATCCATTTTCCAAAAACTAATAAAATCAGAAGCAAAAGAAATAAAATATAAAAATAAATCTTGTATATTTTCAAATATTATATCAATAGGAGAATATTTAATACTTTTAGAATCAATAATAGTTAAAGTTTCTAAATTCCAAATACAAATTGATTTCTCTTCCTTTGTTCCTATTGATATTATATATTTTTCATTAGGTGATATTTTTATTGATTGAATTCCTTTAAAATGAAAATTTAATTTTTTTTTCAATGTAAAATTCATTGTTTCATAAATTAAGATTGGAGCATATTCTTCTCTATTAATGCAACCAACACCAGTTACTAAAAAATTACCTTTTGGAGATAATGTTAAACAACTTAATTCATCTTTTGAATCAAATAATATTAATTGTTTTCTTTCTTTTTCTTCAAAAAATTCAATAATTATTTTATTATTTACTGTATATGCATACCATTTTTCATTTTTATTTAAAACTAAATTATGAATTGAATTAATTGATAATCCTAAACATAATTTTAAATTTAATTTATTTGATGTTATATTTGGTTCAATGTAATTTTCATTTTTTTCAGGTAAATATTTTATATTGTATAATAATTTATTATTAATCTCTTGATTTATCAATTTTTCTTCTTCTTCATTTTCAGTTTCAAGTCTCTTAAATTGTTCTTGAGTTAATGAAAATTCATTAGTTGAAATTGAATAATAAACTTCATCTTTATCTTCATAAATTGGTAACATTGTAAGTTCATTTCCTTTTATATTTTCATCTTCATTTCCTTTTGTCACAATTTTATAACTTGGATTTGTTGGATTTTGCATATTATAAACTTTTTCTAAATGTTTAATTTTAATAGTATTTGTTAAATTATTTTCATTAATTTTTGATTGTACTGTTGATTTATTTGGACTTTTAATTGAAGCTCTAGTTAAATTAAGTTTTGAATTATTTAAATTTTTACTAATATTATTCATTAAATTTACATCTTCTAATTTATTCATTTCTTCTATTAATTCATTTTCTGGAAATGTTACATCACCTAAATAATTCCAAAAATAAATTCCTGAATTTTCACCTGTTGAAATTAATAAAGATTTATTTTCCATTAATATTATTGCTTTTACTCCAGATGCATGACCAATAAATTGTTGATATGATTGAATAGGTTTAAATATCATTTTCGTATCCCATATTTTTATCATACCCTCATCACCAGCACTAATTAAATATTTATAATTTTTACTAATAAAAAATTGATTAATTTCATTAATATGAATATTAGTAAATTCTTTAATAAAAATTCCTTCATAAGTTGATAAAGCATAAAATCTAACACAGCAATTTTCAACAATACAACCAACTAAATTTTTATTAATAAGACATAATTTCTTAATAAAAGAATTCTTTACTAAAACTTTATTTTTCATTCCAAAAGTATTAGAATTCCAAATAAGTGCATAAGTACTTTTAGCACCAATAGACGCAAAAAATTCTTTATCAATACTTAAACTTAAATCAGTATAAATAGTAGGATAATCAATTTTCAATAATCTAACTTGAACATGATTATTAGCAGCATTATGAATACTCATATTTCCTTGTCCACTCATACAAATTAAAAAATTATCATTTTGAATATAAAGTAAATTTTTAACCTCACTTTGAAAAGGTTTACTCTCATATAATATTTCAGTTTTTTCCAAATCAAAAACTTTAATAATCCCTGATACAAACCCACAAGCAAAAATAAGCATTTTAGGAGCAGCTAAACAAATAGGAGGATCTTTAGAAGAAACAAATTGAAAAGCTTCACTTTTCTTTTCAACATCCCATACTCTAACACAATAATCTCCTTCAAGAGTAAATAAAAAATCTCCAGAAGGATGAGCAACCATATTTCTAATTAAACCAGGAGGTGATCTCAAAACAGTTTTATATTGTTTATTTTGTATATTAAGTAATCCAATAGAACCATTAAGAGTACCACATAAAAAATCAATTGAATCATAAGAAATATCAACAGAACAAATTCCAGAATCATGTTTGGCTTCAATTAAAAATTCAGAAAAGTCAACTGGCCAAACACGTAAATAACCATCTAATGAACCAGTAACACAAAAAGCATCATTTACACAAATTGACAGAATTGGAGAATTTTGAATTTTATATACCGCTTCTAATTCTTGACTATTACATGCAATTGTAAATACACAACCATTACTTGCTCCAATAAAAACTTTACCTTTATCTGTTGATGATTCATCACCAAACATTGATATGTTAAATCCTATACAATAAAAATTTGTTTTTCTTGAATATTGATTTAATACTACTGATTTACCAATTAATTTATCATTTTTTATTCTCCAAAATTTTATATTTTCATTTCCACATGATATTAAAATGTTATTTTCAAAAGGAGAAAATTTAATATTGTTAATTTGTGTTTGATTACTTTGTCTAATTACAACATTTATATTATCTAAATTTGATATATCCCAAATTATTATTGAACTTTTATTTTGTTCTAATCCAATCGTACAAAGATAATTACTTTCTTTATTTTCTGTCATTATTATTATTTTATCAAATGGTGTTGTTAATAATTTTATACATTTTCCTGTTTCTGTTTTCCATACTCTAATTATTGAATTAGTTCCTTCTTGACTTGTGAATAGAATTTGACCATTACAAGCAAAAATAAAATCTGTAATTGGTTTTGAATGACCAAAATAAAAATTTTGTTTAATTGTATATGGATTATATTTAATTAAAGTTGAGCCAGATGTAAAAATTAAATGTTTTCTTGTTTGATTTAATAATTCTTCTTTATATAATGAACGAGTTGAATCAAAATCTCCATATGAATTAAATTGTACTTTAGGACATTTTTGTGCAGTGTATCCTAAAATATAATTTAAATTTATCATTGGATCTGGTAATAAGGGAGTTTTATTATTAACATCTTTTTTAAATAAATTTAAAATTGCTTCATTTCTATCATTTAAAAAATCTTGACTTTTATTTTTTAATTTTTTTCTTAAAGTTTCTTTATTTATTTCTTTTAAATTATCTTTATTTTTTATTAAATCTTCAATTTCATCTTCATTTAATTTTTCTTGAGTTTCTTTTTCTAATTCTTCAATTGTTTCTGAAGTCATATTTTCTTTTTTATTCTTATCACTTTTTAATAATTGTTGTTTTATTTCAGATAATGATTTAGCAAAATCATCATTTTCATATTTTTCATAATTTGTTTTTTGAAATTCAATATTTTCATTATAATTAAATTTTTCTTCTTCAATATTTTCTATTTCACCATTGCAAATATCAAAATAATGAATATCAACAATATTTCTATTATTAAATGTTTTAATTGATAATTCTTTAGGAAGTGAATTAATATTAAATGAATAATTTGATATATAAACTCCTCTAAATGCAATAGAAGCAAAACCTTCAAATGTTTTTAAAATAATATTTTCTGTAGTGATTCCTGCTAAAGATGAAAAATCTTTATATTGTATTAAATTTGTTTTTATAAATTCAACAGGATCAAATCGATAAAGAGACCATATTCCATTTCTTTTATCATCCATTTCAATTGGTATTTCAATATTATATGCATTTGTTCTTGAAATTTTAAGTTGTTTTAAAGGAAATCTAAATATAAATCTAATAGTACTTGAATTATTATAAATAAATGAAAATTGGAAATAAAATTTTTGATCATTATATGCTTTGAAAAAAATATAATAATATTTTCCATAATAATAAAGTCCTTTAGTATATCTAGTATTTGGAATTAAAAGATAATTACCTGGAGAAAGATTTCCTCTTATTTTAACTACTTTTCTTCCTATTTCTTTATCCATTTCACATAATACATCTCCTTTTTTTCCACAATCTAAAATATTTAATTCATATATTCTATGTATTTTGAAAATATCTATTATTCCATTTTGAAATTCTGTTGGGGAATGAGGATTCATTTTTTTTATAATTTAAATTAATTTTTTAATTTTATTTTTTTTTTAATTAATTTTTTTTACATTAAGACCTTTATTAAATTCAATTAGTTTTGAATTTTTGATATTACTTGTTTATTAAAATTTATATTAAATATTTTTTTAATAATTTTAAATATTTGAATATAAAAAATATTTTTAATGTAATAATTATAAAAATACTATTTTTGGTAAAGATATTAAATTAAAAAAATAATATAATTTATAAATAAAATATTTATATAGTAGGCCCGAATTAAAATATTAAAAATGAATCATATAAATTATCTTTTATTATCATCATTTTTGATAATTATAGTATCAATTATATTTGGAACAAATTTAAAACATGATATTTATACTTTTATTCAAGCAATATCAAGAATGAAAACATCTCATGATGATTATAAAATATTTCCATATATAATAATGAAAGGTAATCCAAATTTAAAAAATATTAAAAGAGAATTAATTAAATATGATAAAGAAAAATATAATTTTAATAAAAAATTTTATGCAGAAACATTAATGATATTAAAAGATGATAAAATAATAGTGGAAGAATATTATAATAATAATAAATATAATTCTAAATTTAATTTATTTAGTGCAGTAAAGACATTAATATCATTAACAATAGGAATACTTCAAGATAGAAAATTATTAAATATAAATGATAAAGTATCAAAATATTTAGATTGGTCTCCATTTATAAATATAACAACAATAAAGAATGTATTAGAAATGAGTTCAGGATATGGAGATCCATTATTAAATTGGTATATTGATATGGCATATGATTATTTTGGTTATAATTTAACTGATAGATGTAAAAATTATAGAATAAATAAAAATATAATTCCAGGAACTTATTATAGATATTCAAATTTAAATACACAAATATTATATGAAATTATATCAAAAATAACTAAAAAACCTGGATATAAATTTATACAAGATAATATTTATTTTAATATTATTAAAACTGATAATAAATGGAGTACAGATCGTGTTTATAATGTTAAATCTTTCTGTTGTTTATTTTTAAATACTGAAGATTTTCTTAGATTAGGTAAATTAATTTTAGATAAAGGAAAAGCAAATGGTAAACAAATTATTAGTGAAAAATATATAAATGATATGTTTATTCCTAATACTAATTTAATTGATAGTGAAATACCAACTGATCATAATTATTTTTATGGTTTACAATCTTGGACTTTAACAGTTGATAATATTAAAGTAAATTATTTACATGGTTTACAAGGACAATTAACTTTAATTTTTAATCAATTTAATTTAGTTGTTACTATGTTTGCATCTGATTTAAAATCAGGAGGAAGACCTTATAATGAACCTATGCAAATCAATATAATTAGAGAAATTATCAAAATGTTAAATTTAAAATAATTTATCAATATTATTTAATTATTTTTTATCCTGATATAAATAAAATTGATATTATAATTTTAATAAATTAAATTAATTATTAATATGATTTAATCTAAAATTATAATTGTAAATCAAATTTATAAATTATTTTTATAAATATATTTTTTTAAAATTAAATAATGATTTTAATTAATTATTTAATGTTTATGGAATTTGGAATTTTTCTTATAAATATTTTTATGATATTCTTTAAACAATTAAAACTTAGAATTTATTTTATAAATTCAGTTAATAAAAATTTTTATTAATTTATAATAATTGAAAATATTTAAATTATTTATAAATAATATCTATAAACTATCTTTATGAATAATTTTTCATAAATGAAGAAAAATGAAAAATATTCTAAGAAAAGTAATGATATATTAGATAAACCTCATTCCAAAGAATCTTTTGAAAAGTTTTTAATATATTCAACACAATATCCATTTTATTATAAATGTTTAAAATGTTATGATTGTCCAAGAATTATTTTTGAACGTGAAGGCAATAAAATAATGATAACAGCATATTGTTATTTTCATAAAAATGACAAAAGAATTTATACTTTATCAGAATTTTTAGATAAATTTCAAATTGCTAATATTAAAGAAAATAAAATAATAAAAGAAAAAAATGAAATAAAAAAATCACAAATTTTAGGAAAAAATAATAAATTTGATTCTATATTAAATCATACTTTATTTAAGTCATCAAATCATATCAATTATATTGAAAATGAAGAAATAAATAATTTAAGGAATCAAACTCAATATTGTTTAATTCACAATAATTCATATACTATGTTTTCTGAAATGGATGATTTACCAATATGTAATTATTGTTATTATGAAATTTTTAAAGAAGAAAATCTTGTTCAGAAATATGTTTCTGGAAAAAGATTTGAAATAATTTCATCTTTAATTTCAAAAGTTAATAAAAAATTAAATTATATAAAAGAACATATAGAAAAAGCAAAAGAACATTTAAAAAAAATAGAACAAATAGAAATTAATGATAAAGAAACAAATGAATATATTAATGAGTATATTAATGAAAATGAAAAACTTTTAAAAATTACTTTAACTATTTTAAATACATATATTAATGCCTATATACATAATTCAGTTACTTATTCCATTGTCAAAAATATTTCAGAATTAATTTTTTATTATGAACCAATACCTGAAAAAAAT
>JAEEGK010022778.1_pt1 | contig 13127 bp, 8 predicted proteins | sample 8958771 | NCBI WGS metagenome assembly JAEEGK01 (sample SAMN16246547, study PRJNA631951) | gut metagenome | biome: gut microbiome; feature: rumen; material: SC-attached | host: Bos | place: Iran: Karaj | collected 2018-10 | reverse complement strand
TCTTCATCTTTGTTCTTATTATTTATATTCAATCCTTTTTTTTTTTAATTTTTATTTAACAAATTTATTACAATATATTTAGTATTATTTTTTATTTTCTTTTTTTCTTCTCTTATTTTTTTTCTTCTTTTAATTATTATTATTATTTAATTTATAAATTCATCATTTTCCCATTTTCCTTCTGTCTTTTCTCCATTTGCCTTTATTAATATTCCTTTTCCATTTTTATAACCATCTTCAAACTCTCCTTCATATATATCTCCATTTTTATATTTATATTTCCCTTTCCCATCAAATTCTCCATTTTTCCATTCTCCCTCATAAAAATCACCATTTTCCTTTTTTAAAATTCCTTTTCCTTCCATTTCATTATCTTTAAACTCTCCTTCATAAATATCACCATTATTATAAATCAATTTTCCTTTTCCATATCTTAAATTTTTTTTAAACTCTCCTTCATATATATTTTTATTATTATAATAAAATTTTGAATTTTGTCCTTCTTTGAAATCATTTTTCCATTCACCTTCATATTTATTTCCACATTTATAAATTAAAGTTCCTTTTCCATTTCTTAAATCATTTTCCCAATATCCTTCATAAATATCACCATTTTTATACTCAAATTTTCCATATCCTTCTCTTTTATCATTTTTCATTTCTCCTTCATATTTTCCATTATTATATTCTTTATTTATCATATTCTTAATCTCTTTTTTTTCTTTATCATTTTCATTTTTCTTTTCATCATTCTCTTTATTTTCTTTTTCTTTATTCTCTTTTTCTATCTTTTCCAAAATTTCTCTACACGTATTCACAATATCTTTAATTTCAGGTCTTTCAAGAGGATTAACTTTCAAAATTTTATAAATTAAATCTATTAATTCATTAGGAAAAGATTTTTTTTCAATTTTATTTATTTTCCCATTGACAATATTCATTAACATACCATGCATTCCTTTTGCTTCAAATGGATTTTTAAAATTAACCATTTCATACAAAATAACTCCCAAATCCCAAATATCAGTTTTATAATCATAAGGTTCTCCCTTAACCATTTGTGGACTAAAATAAGGTTGAGTTCCTATTTGAGTTTCTACAGATTCATTAGCATTGAAAATTCTTGCAATACCAAAATCTCCTAATTTAATATGATTATTTTTCATTAAAAATATATTATTTGGCTTTAAATCTCTATGTATAATATTCTTAATATGAATATAATTTATTGCTTCACATATTTCAATAAACCAATTTAAAATATTTTCGACTTTTATTGGAATTTTACTTTGTTGATGCTCCTTTATTTTTAATTTTAAATCACCATCATCAGCATATTCCATTATAATGTAAGCTTTTTCATTTATAATCCTTGAATCAATGCATTTAACTATATTTGGATGAGATAATTTTTGTAAAATAAATCCTTCTTGTTCCATATATTTTCGAGGTTTTTCATCTAAGTGCATTAATTCTACATCTTTTATTACCACAGTTTCTTGAGTTTTTTTTGATTTAGCTAGATAAGCACGTCCAAAACCACCAGTTCCTAACAATTTTATCAAGATGTAGTTTTCATCTAAAAAAGGATCTGAAAAATTGTTTTGTAAAGACATTTTTTTTTTTTCAAGAGTAATATTTTTATTAATAATTGTCTTTATTATTTCAAATTATGTATTTATATTATAATTAAAAATCTTTAGATATAATTAAAAGTAGGTTATATATGTTTAAATAAATTTCTTTTCATTTTATTATATATTAATTTTTTTCAAATAATAATTATTTTTACAAAATTAAAATAAAATTTTTGTGATGTTTATTAAAATAATTTATTAATAATTTAACTTTTTTTATAATGAATTATTTCAGTTTTAAATGATTGATTTAATTTATTATATTTTTTCTTCTCTAAATTATTTAATAGATAGATATTAATAAATTAAAAGAGAAATATTTTTTCATCAAAGGAATAATGCTAGTTTTCAATTAGGGAAGAAGGAGTAATAGCTAAAATGAGAATATAATAGAAATAATATCTCAATAAAGAAAAAAATATATTAATACTTATAATATATTCAATAATAGAATGATGCATATTTTATATTATTAATTTATTATTTTTAAAAAAAATAAAATTAAATAAATGCTTCATTTTAATAATAATTAAATTATTTATTAAATAAAAACATAAATAAAATTGAAAAATTTGAAAAAAAAATAAAAGGGCAATCCAAAAAAAAATAAAATATATAAAAAAAATGATAAATGCAGTAATCGACGCAATACAAAAAGAAGAACATAAACCAGTTCATAAAGGGGCATATGAAAAGGTTTTAGATATGATGAAAGAATTAAATCAAACAGAAATTGTAAAAAGAATGGAATCTGCAAATAATACAGATAAAAGTAATTTCTTAAAACAAATAGAACATTTAGAAAAAGTATGGCCTGGTGGAATTCGTGGTTATATTGCTAGAGCAAAAGTACTACTCGAAGATTCAAAAAATGGTAAAAATCCTTTAGAAGAATATACACCATCAGTTCCAGAAGGATTTAATGTTAAAGTTGGTGATAATGATTTTTATGAATTAGAAAAATTAGGTTTTGAAGAAATTAAAGATACTTGTTTTGTTCTTGTTGCAGGAGGATTAGGTGAACGTTTGGGTTATAATGATATTAAAATTGGAATTCAAAGTAATTTAGTTACTTTAGATAGATTTATTCAAGTATATATTAATTATATTTTAGCATATGAAGCTAAATTTAAAAAAGATAAAAATGTACCTGAAGAATGGTATATCCCTCTTGCAATTATGACTTCTGGAGATACTCATGAAAAAACTGTTAAATTATTAAATAAAAATTTTAATTTTGGAATGAAACCTTTTCAAATAACTATTGTTAAACAAGAAAAATGTCCTGCTATTCTTGATAATGATTGTCATTTAGCTTTAAAAAAAGATAAATTAGAAATTGAAACTAAACCACATGGACATGGTGATATTCATACTCTCTTATATCAAAATGGTCTTGTTCATAAATGGGTTGAAGAAGGTAAAAAATGGTTCCTTTTATTCCAAGATACAAATGCTTTAATTTTCAATGCTATTCCTTCTGCTATTGGAGTATCAAAAAAATTAGGTTTAGCAATAAATACTATTTGTATTCCAAGAAAACCAGGTGAAGCAGTTGGAGCAATTTGTAAATTAACATCAAAAGATGGAAAAGTTTTAACAAATAATGTAGAATATAATCAATTAGATCCTTTACTAAAAGCAAAATATAATCCAGCAGGTGATGTTCCTAATAAAGAAGGTTTAAGTGATTTTCCTGGTAATTCAAATGTCCTTATTTTTGAATTAGCTCCTTATTTAAAAGCACTTGATAGAACAAAAGGATTAATTCCTGAATTTGTTAATCCTAAATATGCAGATGATACTAAAACTACATTTAAAAGTCCAACTAGATTAGAATGTTTAATGCAAGATTTTCCTAAATTATTAGTTAATAATGAAAAAGTAGGTTTTAGTTCTTATGAAAAATGGTTTTGCTTTACTACTTGTAAAAATAATTTAAAAGATGGTTGTGAAAAATTAAAAAAAGGTATTTCTGCAGAAACTGCTTTTTCAGAAGAACAAGATATTTATAATTGGAATATTCATGTTTTGAAAGATATTTTAGGAAAATTAACAATTGAAAATACTGAACCTGAAATGGATTTAGAAATTGAAGGTACTCATGTTAAATTTGGACCTAAAATTATTATTTATCCTTCATTTGCTTCTACTGTTTCAGAACTTAAAGATAAAATTAAAGGTAAAATTAAACTTACAAATAATTCAACTTTAATATTAAAAAATGATTTTATTTTAAATAAAGATGTTGATGTTGATGGTATTGCTATTATTGATGGAAAAAATAAAGATTTTAGAGTAAAAAATAAAGAAAGACATGTTTTCTGTCTATTAAAACCTGGAGAAGGAAAAAATTATGAACAAATAAGAGGATATTCAGTTTATATTCAAAATTAAAATTAATAATTTATTTTATTTAAATAATGAATATGGGTATTTGTTTAATTTAAAAAATTAGAGTATATTTAACTTCTTTATTTTTTTATTTTTCATCTTTACTTTTTTATATATTGATTAAAATCTATTTTATATTTAATTATTTCTATTTGCATATATATAATTTATTATTGAATAATATGCTCCAAAACTTAAAATTTATTATTTTTATAAAAAAAATTAATTAAATCAATACATAAACTAAATTATGGGTTGTAAATCTATTAAACATTCTCATGAAATTCGCCCTATAAATAATAATATGATAACCCGTATAAAAAAAGAGAAAAATACAATGAAAAATTCTAATTTACAAGCAAATACACCTAGAAATAAAATACAAAGTAAAAATTATTCAGTAAATTTTCCAGCTTCAATTGGTGAAATAGAACTACCAATTTATATAAAAAAAGGTGAAACAATAACAATAAAAATTATAAATTTGAAATCTGAATGGTCATTTATAAATGATAATAAAATAAACTACAAAGGATATAATGATTTATATTATAATAATAAAAATTTAGGTTGTATTATTTGTAGAATTTCATCAGATAAAACAAAACATTATATAAATAATCAGGAAATTTCCTTTATAAGCCAAGAAGAAGGTAGTATTCTATTATCTTGTAATTTAGATTTTGATAATTATTCTAATTATCAACTAGAAGGTTCTATACAATTAGAGATAATTGGAGGAGAAACAATGAAAATAGATAAGTTATATCAAAAATTAGGATATAATATTGAAATACCTAGTGAAGTACCTAATCAAGTAGATCCAATTAGTGAAAACAAATTAAAACTTTTTACATATATAAATATGGTAAGATTAAATCCAAATCTATTTTATAAACATTATTTATATTATTCAAATGAAAATTTTTTGAAAGATAATGTTCCAATTCCTGAATTAAAAATTAGTAATATATTGACTGAAATTGCGGAAAAACATAATGAATATTTATGTGAAAATGGAACAATTGGTCTTAATGAAACCAATAATATAAGTTTAAAAGAAAGAATTGATAACAATTATTGTGTTTTTGGTGAAAGTGTTTTTTATGGAATAAAGAATCCACTATTAATCGTTATTAAAATGCTTATTGATCAATTTAATATTGAAAAAAGAAATAGGATAAATATAATGAATGCTAATTTTCAAGAAATTGGAATTTCATTAAAAGAACATTTAATATATCAATTTTCATGTGTATTAGTTTTTGGGAGCAAATCATGAGTATTATTTAATAATTTGGAGAATTTTTTAAAATGATATCTCCTTAAATAGGTTAAATTTGAATTATAATTTTTCTATAATAATATAAAATAAAACATTTAATTAATTTTAAATATAAAAAAATAATAAAATAATTTATATTATTTTCAATAATACTTTATATAAATATATCTATTATTTTTTAAATTGAATAATTAATTTTTTAAATATTTCAATAAAAGTAATTGCTATTATATTAATTTATAGTCCAATCAATTGAATAATTTTTTTTTTTAGTATATTCTTTATATTTAGCTTTTGATTTGAAATAAAAATAATCTGAAAAGGTTAATCTAAGAAAATTAAATAAATTTCACAGAAGAATTAAAGAATAATCATTTTTTTTATGTAATATATATATACATTTAAATAATTTAATAAGTTATAAAATAAATAAATTATTAAATAGATTAAAAGAACACAAAAGCCAAAAAATGAATTTCACCAAATAATAAAAACACAAAAACCAATAAAAAAAAAAAATTAAAAAAAAAACAAAAATAAATTTTTAAATAATCTTTTTTAAATCAAAAAATAAACTAAATTTCAAAAACCAAAAATCCAAAAAACCCAAATCCAAAAAAATAAAACAAAAAAAGCCATAAAAAAGTATATAAAAAAGACAAAAAAAAAAAAATAAAAAAAATTATTTTTTTTTTTAAGGTAAAGCTTTCTTACTCATAACATCATAAAATTGTTGAAAAGTAATTTCAACAGCTCCATCACCAACCTGATCTAAAATAGCTTGAATTTCATCATCTGTTAATTCAACACCACTTTCTTCAGCTGCTTTTTTAAGTGATTCAGCAGTAATACTTTCACCTTCAGGTTCAATTTCTTCAAAAACTCTTCTAATTCCTTCTCTACTTTCTTTATCATTAACTTTAGCATCAATTGATGTTAAAAATTTATCATAGTCAATTCCATTTTTATTTGCAGGAGTATCTAATTCAACTATGACTTGATAAATTAATGGATTTTCATCTTGAAAATTTGTCTCATCCATTGCTTCTTTTACTTTTGATATATCTATTCTTCCTGTTCCATCTATGTCAAATGAATCAAATGCTATACGAATGTTTTCTATGTCTTCTTCTGGAAGACTTATTTTTGATGTTGTTGTTGTTGTTGTTGTTGTTGTCTTTGTTGTTCTTTGATTTGTCTGACGACCTCTTGATCCTGTGTCTCTATTTACTCTTCTTGACATTTTTTGATTTTTTTATAATTTATTATTTTATTTTTTTGGGTTTTTATTATTTTTTTTTATTTTTTTATTATTTTTTTTTTTATTTTTTATATGGTTTATATGGTTTTTTTAACATTTTTTTTTGGTTTTTTTTTTAAGTTTTTTGTATTATTTTTTAAATATAAATGAATGGTTTTTTGATGAATATTAAAAAATTGGTTTCTTATATTAATAATATAAGTTATTTTGGTATTTTTTTTTTTGGAAAAAAATTGTTTTACTTTTAATTCATTATTTTATAATTAATCATGATGTTTACTTTTGATAAATAATTATTTGATTTAGTTTAATTTCTAAGTTATAAAATTTGAGAATTATTTTTTTGAAATATTTTCAATATTTACGTTTTCAAATGATTAAAAATAATACATTTTTAAAATATATATATTTATTTAATGGCTGCTGTAATTTATTCTCAAAATAATAATAATTATCAATTTCCAATTCAAATTATTCAATATCCTGAAAATAATAATAAAATATTAAATCTAAATACTAATCATAGAGAAGGTATTTTTAATAATAATATTAATGAAAAAAATAAAATGATAATTTTGAATTCAAAAACATTATCAACTAAACCTACTAATCGAAAAAAAGTAAATTTCATTGATAAAATATCAAATAAAAAATTAGTTGAAATTGTAAATATAGAATCTTTTAAAGAATATAATATTATGGAAGAACCAAATCCTTCTTCAAAAAATAATTGTTGTATTATCTTATAATTAAAAAATTTTGGAAATTGAAATTGAAACTAAAATCAAATATACTTTTTAGTAAAATCACTATATATAATTTAAAACTTTTCATAATTATTAATACAATTTTATATAATTAAAAAAATTTATTTATTCAGTTAATATATTCAACAAAAATAATTAAAATTTATTTTTTTTATTTATATAACATTTTTACATACCTTTAAATATATCATGAATATATCAAAAAAATTAATTAAAATTCAGATGTTAAATATTATAAAATTATATTAAAAAAACTAATTAAATATAATTTCAAACCCAAGTTATTGTTGAAAAAAATATATTTTTCAAAATATAAATGAATAACAATTTAATGAACCCAAATGATTTAAATCAAATAATGCTATATATGTTTAATAATCAACAAAGGGAAATAAATCAACTTTTCAATGGTAATCAACAATTTAATATTTTAAATCAACCAAACCAATATCAAAGTTTTTTTATTCCTCAAAATTATCCAAATTATTTTTATAATATAATACCAAATCAAAATCCTTTTCAACAAATTAATATTGGAAAAACTTTTTATCAAGTAAATTATAATGTTAATAAAACAGAAAATGATTATAATACAATTAATTATCATTATCAAAATACTGTTAATCAAAATAATTTATTTAATCCATCAACAAATGTATTTTTTAATAATAATATTCAATTGAATCATAAAAATAATAATAACTTCAAAATTATAAAAGATGAAAAAATGCAATTAAATATTAATGAAAAATCTGAAAATTTAATAGAAAATAATAATGAAAAAAGTGAAATTAAGTTTGATAATAATGAAAAAAAAGATAAAAATCAATTTTTAGAAAAAAAAAGAATAGAAAATGAAATTATTGAAAATAATATTGAAAAAAAAAAATCAGATAATGATATTGTTGATGGTGATTTTGAAATTAATGAAATTAAACAAAGAAGAAATAAAAAAAAAAAAAGAAAAAAAATTATTTCAAAAAAGAGTATAAATAATAATAATAATAAATCTGATAATAAAAAAAAAATTAATAATAAAATAAATAATAATAATAAAAATAATTTAAATAACAATATAATAAATAATAATAATAACAGTATCAAAAAATCGAATTCAAAAAATATTTTAAATCCAATTATAAATATGAATTTAAGGTCTAAAATTAATAATTTAAATAATAAAATTACTTTTCAAAATCAAGAAATAATAAATATTCAAAGTCCAGAGGCAGAATCAATTTTATTAAATGATTTTCAAAATCATTTAAATGATAAATTCTTTGATTTAGTAAATAATAAAAAACACACTAAAAAATATAGAGAATTAAATTATATTTCTTCAACTAATCCAAAAGATTTTATGGAAGAGAATTTTTATAAAAAAATGAAAGAGAAATTTATTCCTAGAACAAAAGAAATTATAAAATTATGTGATAATATACCACAATTTCCTTCATCTTCAATTAATGATGTAAAACCAGTTATATCATCTTATAATTATAAAAAATTTAAAGAATTAAATAAAGATTTAAAAATTAAAGAAGTTTTAAATCAGATAGAAAAAATTTGGCCAAAGAATTTAATAAAATGTTATGATGATAGAGTTTTAAATTTTATTGCAATATGTAATTATAATATAAATTTAGCTGTTGAACATATAAAAAATAAAACCAGAGAATTTTTATCATATATTGATGAATTAAATAGACAAAATTTAAATATTGAAAATAATATTATTAACCAAGAAAATATTAATAAAAAAGAGAAAAATAGAAAATAAATGATTAATTGGATTTTAATTATGTATTTTAGTAATTATTTTGTAATAAATAATATTAAAAAAATTTAGTTAATTGAAACAATAAAAGAATTTAATAAATTAATTAAAAAAAAAATTTAAATAATATAAAACCAAATAATAATAATCAGTTAAAAAAAAAATAAAAAAGATATTTAATATATTTTAATTTATATATATAAAATATAATTAAATTAATTTGTTTTATATATTAACAATTGATAAATCTTTTGAGAAACTATTGAAATACTATACAAAATTTAATTTTTATTTTCAATAGTTTTAATTCATAAACAAATAAAAATCTCTGTAAAAACAGATAATTTTATTTTTATTATTACTTCAATTAATATAATACCAAGAATAAAAAATTGTCAAATAAAAAATTTATAAAACTCAAATTTTCAATTGTCATTTTTATTAAAAAATAAAATTGATTTATCATAAAAATCTTTATTACAATTACGGTTAATATAATTATTTACTTCATTCATAATATTATAAGAATTATTCCTTATAAATAAATTTTTAAAATTATTAATTACATTTAAAGTATTTTGAATCTCATAACTTATTCTTTTCATTTTATCTTCGTTTAAATTAATTTTAATTAATAAATTATCCAAAATATTTAAAGGATTTTCACCTTCTCTTATTGCAATATGAATTTCATTTCCTTTATCATCAATTTTAATTTTAAGATTTAAAATTATCTCTTTTTCTTTTTCTATTTTTTTCATTATAAAAGGTTTAAATGTTTTAGGATTTAATTTTTTTGGATAATTAACAATTATATCTCTCATATAAATATATTTCTTTTTATTTTCTTTTTGACTTTCTTTTATATTAATCATAATATTATTATTATTAAAATTCAAATTTTGAAATTGATTAATTTGACTATTATTATTATTTAATTCTTGTATAGAAAATTTATTATTCGAAAAGTTTTCCTCTTTTTTAACAGTTTTTTCAATAATATTATAATTTTGTGGATATATATTATAATTATTAAAGCACTTATTTAAATTTGGATACACTTTTTCTACATTTATTTTACTTAAACATTGAGAATATAAATTAACCAAATCATTATGCCCATTGTGAATATTATATTCATTAAAAATATTATAATGAATATGTGTAGAAATATTTTTATTTTTCTTTTTTTTTTTTTTAGGTTTTTTTTTTTTCTTTTTATCTTGAGGGAAAATTATTACATTATTGTAATTATTTCCATTATTATAATTAGTATCATCTTTAAAAATATTTTCAACAGAATTTGAAATTTGTTTTTTTTGAAATAATAATTTACTATTTAATTCTGGATTATTTGTAAATGAATGACTTTCACTTGGTGATAAATTGTTACCAGTTGTAAATGAAGTTGTATTTTCAGATTCATTTTCTTTGAACAAACTCAATTTTGGACTATATTTTAAAAAAGAATTTTTTTGATTCACATTTGATTGATTAAAGTCATTTAAAAAATCAGAATTATTCAAAATTGTTTTCATTTCATCATTTTCTTTTTTTTTTATATCAGTTTTTGTTTCTTTGAAATAAGTTTGATTTAAATCTTGATTATTGATCTTTTCATTTTTATTTTCTGTTTTTTTATTATTTTTTCCTTTCTTTTTGACTTTTTTTTTATTATCTAAATTCTCGAAAATTTGATTTTGTTTTTTTTTTTTGCTTGATTTTTGAAAATTCTTTTTTGGAAAGAGTGAAAATCCTTTATATTCATTGGAAGAATTATTATTTGATTCATAATAATTATAATTATCAATTTCTAATTGATAAGGATGTTCAAAAGAGTTTTTTTGGATATTATTTTTTCTAGAATAAAAAAAATTTTTTTGTTCGTTTGGAAGAAATTTATAGGATATTTCCATAATTAAATGAGGTTTATTAAAATAAAAGTTAATTTTTATTTCTATTGATTATACAATATTTTTTTTAAAGATATTTTTAATATTAAGTAAAAGAAACATTATTAATTAAATTTTTACAATTTTATTTTTTGAATGTACTTATTCAATATATGTATTTTATTATTTCAAAGTATTGTGAAATATCTTTATGAATTTTTAAATAGAATCGTTTTATTTTATTGATTATAAATCAACAAATTATTATTTAAATTTTGATTTCTCAATTATTAGTTTTTTATGCTTTCTTTATAATCATTTTTTTCCAAATTTTTTAAATTTTAAAAGATTTAACATTTCAGACATTTTATATTATTATTTTATTGATTTTTTCAATTTAGATTTTTTTTGAATTGAAGAAATTTATTCTTTAAATATTGTGGTGGTTATTTTTTAGCAGTTAATAATAAATTATAATTATTTATATCATTCTTTTGTGTAGAAAAATATACCAATAAACTGTTAATTTTGTTATTTTTTACACTTTTTTTTTTCTCACGAAAAAAAATGAAAAAAAAATCTTTTTTAAACAATTTTTTAATGGTTAGTAATATTTCGAAAGTAATTTCCTTAATTTATTTAAATTATACTTTAAAATATTCAACAAACAGTTTATTATTATATTTACTTTAATTTTTTTTAATTTAATTATTTTAATGGAGAACATACATTTTAAGCTTTTAAAAATAAAATCAATTTAAATATATATTTAAATTATTTTAAATTTTTTTTGATTCTTAATATTAATAGTTAACAATTTAAAGGATTTCTTATTTTCTTAGTTTTTAAGGTTTTGAATATAATATTTTAAATAAAACTCTTAATTAAATATTATTAAAAACTCATAATATATAAATCAATAGATATAAAAAAATTCTTTAATAATATTGTAAATTATATTTATTTTCATTTTTCAAATAAAAATTAAAGTATTTTAACAGTTTTATTAAATATTATAAATTTTTTTTCATTCTTTTTAATAAACTTTTATATTAAACATCCCATATTAAAGAAAAATAATAAATATTTTAATGTAACATGAAAAAATTTTAAAATATAAAAAATAAAGTAATAAAAAAATAAAATAAAACTTAATAAATAAAAAAAAAACAAAAGAAAAAAAAATACATAAAACCTAATAAAAACCTAAAAAAAAAATAAAAAAATAAAAAAATAAAAAAAATTAAAAAATTAAAAAAAAAAATGATAAACAAACCAGAAGTATATTTCTTTGGACAAATAACAGGTGCATCAGATTTATCAGAAGGAGGAGATGGAATATTTCTAGAAGCTTATTTCAGTAGTGGAAAAGAATGGTCTTTTATATCAGGAACAAAAATCTTATATACACAAAGTGGTTATGTTGATGAAGATGAATTTGTATGTTTCTCACATCCATTTGATTTACATTACTCAACATTATCATATTCAGGTTGGCCAAAAATAATAGTTAAAATTTGGAAATTAGATGAAACTGAAACTATTGATTTAATGGCTTATGGTACTTTTTTTCTTCCTAATAAATCTGGATTTCATGATATTGAATTTTATACTTGGACTCTTCATGGTGATAAAGCAACTGAAATTGAAAGCTATTTTTTAGATTCTAAACCAATGCTTAGAAATATGGATCCTGTTTCTAATAATTTAGAATTAAGAGAATGGCTTACTACTAAACCTGGTCCTAAAGTTCATTTAAATGTTGAAGTTCTTTTAAAAAATTTTAAGGGGAATGAAAGGATTTTGGCTAAGTAATTTATTTTTTTTTAATTTAAAAATGAATTTTTTTTTATATTTTTTTATATATATGATGTTTAGTTTAAATATTTAAATTTAAATGTATTTTATTTTTTTAAATTATAAAATTTATGTTAATTAATAAGAAGGTTGCTAATTTAAATATAATTAATTTATTTGAAAAATTTTAGAAAATTATTTGTTCAGTTTTAAATAATCTTATTTAAAACAAAAATTTTTCATTATTTTTTAAATATTTTTGACTCATTTTATGATAAACTATTTTTTCATTGTTTTTAAACATTTATTTTATTTAA
>JAEEGK010022777.1_pt1 | contig 13127 bp, 10 predicted proteins | sample 8958771 | NCBI WGS metagenome assembly JAEEGK01 (sample SAMN16246547, study PRJNA631951) | gut metagenome | biome: gut microbiome; feature: rumen; material: SC-attached | host: Bos | place: Iran: Karaj | collected 2018-10 | reverse complement strand
TAATAAGGATTACAAGAAGGCAATCCGCGAAAAGCAGATTGCTGAATTCATGGAGGAAGAAAAGAAGAAGACTCCCAAGGTAGATATTCTTGGGGGCAAGGAATTCCTCACCCCTACTGAAGGGGCATCACTACTTGGACTGAGCCGTGCTACTTTCTATCGCTATATGAGCAATGGAACCATTAAGGCTGTCCAGCTACGTGGAAAGACTATCGTCAGACGAAAAGACATCGAACGATTGTTCGACAATCCCCCTGCCTATCAATCACATTCGGAGAAGAAGCAGGAAAAGCGTGAATACTATACCTTCAGGCAAATCATGGAGAAGTTCAAATGCTCCAAGAAGGCAGTCATGACCAGAGTTGAGAAATACAATATCCCCAAAGTATATCAAGGCCGCAACTGCTTCTTTGACCGTGCTCTGGTTGATGTTCATTTTGCTCAACTTATTGCGGAAATTGACTTACGTGACTATTATACTATTCCGCAACTGGAGGAGAAGTACAAGATGAGCCACGCATCCGTATTATCTTTTGTGACCAGATACAAGATACCACGTATCACACAAGGGAGAACTGTCTATTACTCCAGGGCGCATATCGATACGATAAAAGGTGAACGTGAATCCATCGATCCGAACTATTACACATACGCTGAAATCATGGAGAAGTTCCATTTCTCAAAAGACCAGGTTTCTTACTATGTCCATAACTATGAAATAGACAATCATAAGCAGGGACGTTTTACGGTCATCAACAGAAAGGAGTTTGACCGTATCATTAAGGAACGTATGGAAACAAATGCCCTGGAAAAAGAGAAAGAACGGAGGGCAAAACTGCCGAAGCTCAATGAAATTCCTGATGGCTATATTTCCGTTGCACAGATAGCAGAGAAATATGGAGTCACGACCAAACATGTCCAGGCCAAGACTCGTGATGCAAAAACGCCAAAGCTTATTATCAAGCATTTGAACTACTATAACGAGGCTGCCATTGAACAGCTTTTCAACAGAGACCCAGAGAAGTTTGAGGTTCCCGAAGACTATATCACAGCACAGGAGATTGCCAAACGCTTCAAGGTCACGGTTCATCACGTTCATGGGCGAACCAGAGAGGCAAACATTCCAAAGATAACGGTGAAGCATGTCAACTTCTACGAACTGAAGGCCGTTGAAGCTCTGTTTGCCAAGAATGAAGCCAGTGAGGAACTGCAAAAGGACGAAAGTGCAGAATGGCTATCTGGCACCGATGTAGAAGAAATGCTTGACATTACGACTAGTGCAAGAAGGTCGTTCGTCTCACGGCATAAGATTCCATCCAAGAAAGAACACGGTATAGCCTATTATCTTAGGTCGGCCATTGAAGATGTAAACAACACGTTGGCAAAATACAGCGACCAGTACTACACCGTGGAGCAAATCTGTGAGAAGTTCAACATGGACAGAGATAAGGTTTATGGGATGCTAAGATATAGCGATGTAAGAAAAGTCCATGAAGGCAGGTTCGCTTTGTTCCTCAAAGAGGATATCATAAGAATGATACACGAAAGGCAGTACAAATAAGATTGCCAATTATTCGGACTTATTCAAACCTTACCCTAAATTATAGATAAATGAATGTTATCAGTATCAAATAAGTAAAGACATTTGCAACCAAATTAAATTATAAAGACTATGCAGTATTGTAAGACAGTAACACTTCGGACACGCCCCATTAAGAATGGGATGCTGTCATTCTACCTGGATTACTATCCAGGCTATCGTGACATCGTTACGATGAAGACCATCCGCCATGAGTCACTGGGAATATACATCTATGCAGACCCTCAGAACAAACGAGAAAAGGAGTTCAACGAGATCATGACTGAAAAGGCTGAAGCCATTCGATGCCGTAGGTTTGAGAGCGTTGTCAACGAAAGGTACGACTTCTTTGACAAATCTAAGATGCAGGGAGATTTCCTTGACTATTTCAACAGGGTACTTCAGGGAAAAGACCCCAAGTGGAAGTTCGTTTATGAGCACTTCAAGTATTTTGTCGGTGGCAAATGCAGATGCGAAGAGGTGGACTTTGACCTTTGCAACATCTTCCGTAAGTATCTTCTCACCGCCAAGAACCTGAGAACTGGCAAACCTATGTTCATCAACTCTGTCGCTGGCTATTGGTCCACCTTCCGTGGGTTTATCAACATCGCATACAGAGACAAGATGATTCGCACCAATCCAAACGACTTCCTTGAAAAAATACCCACTGTCCCCGTTAACAAGGAAAGTCTGACATTGGCAGAACTGCAAAAGCTCTACAAGACACCATGCGAAATAGACGTTCTAAAAAGAGCATCCATCTTCGCCTGTCTGACTGGTATGCGTAGGAGTGACATTATTAACCTGAAATGGGATAATATCAAATCGTATTCAGATGGAGGGAAGTATGTGGAATTCTATGCCCAAAAGACAAAAGCGCGTAATATCATCCCCATCAGCGAAGATGCTTACAAGCTGATTGCCAAAGACAGGAAAAGCATCAAAGGAAAAGTGTTCGAGGGGTTCGAGATTATCATGGCGCAGCATCCTTTGAAAGCATGGCTCAGAAAAGCAGGAATCAAGAAGCGAATCACATTCCACTCATTCCGGCACACATTTGCCTCATTGCAAGTAGAACTTGGAACAGATCTCTATACTGTCATGCAGCTGTTGGCTCATAAGAGCGTGACAACTACACAGATATATGCTTGTCATGCCGACCCGAAAAGGCGAGAAACGGCAACAAGAACCTCATCCAAGGTGCTTGGCAAAGAAAAGAAAGCTAAATAACGCTCTACATATTGAGCATATTTCACAAATTATATAATAAGTATTGCAATTGCAGCAAACAAAAGTGATGATTATATTAAAATAGCGTAATATATTGCGAAATAATGAGGTTGCCTTTCAGTAATTCAAAAATTCTCCTTAACTTTGCAGTCCGAAAACTCAATCAAATCAGAGTAAGTATGACTAATAAAATTAAGGAGAATATTTTAATATTTTGGGGAGGACTTGCAATTTGTATATACATTGCAGACTCCTTCGGATGGATTGATATAAGCCAATGGCTCTAACAGGTTATCAATTGCGATTACTCTTATGAGAAGACCGCAAGAATGGTCTTTCCCATACTATTCACCATTTTAGTTCTGGTAGCTATCACGAAAATTATCATCGTCAGTTACCAGATAGGAAGACTATCCAGCCCATCAATACCTCGTAACGACAAGCAAGAAATAAAGTTGCTACCGTCATTACCACTCGAAGGGCTATCCTGCACAGAACCGCCTACTGACAAATTAACCAGTTTAGAGGCATCTAAAACCAATGAAAGTATGCAGCACATTCGAGACAGGCATCTGCAAGAGCAAATCATCTTACGGCAACAGGTCATGAGCTGCATTCATGATTATCTTTTCCGCATACTGCCTCCCTATATGAAGGACGAGGATATTGAAACCTTATACAAGAACGTTGATTTATGGCAGTATTCCCAAGAGGCTCCCCTATCACCGACCTTGACAAACGGAAAACTTTCTACGTTAGATCTACGGCATCTTGCCTGGAATATCGGGGAACGTCTGAAATGGCCTGGTGAAGAACGGGCATTCTTCATCAAACAGTCTTTCCCAAACGAGCTTAGAGACTCAGACATTTCTTCCATCCGTAGAAACCTCTGGTTTAAGTAGTATCCATATTTGGGATGGTACACTTTCAGCAGGAGGGGCTCGCTATAGACAATACACAGAATCCCGTTCTTCAAGACCAGAAATGGACACTTTTTATGCAACAGCTCGGCTGTCACCCAGGTTCGGTGTTCCTGGATTGTTTCCGCCATATGTTCATAGATAGCATGTTCCATAGCACGACATGTTTAGCAGAACTCGGCCAGCAGCTGTTGCTTGCTCCGTTTATAAAGGAACCTTCCCTGCCCCTCATGGCAGTCCATGTCCTCCATGAGATTCGTACACATCACTTCGAGCGAATCGAACACAGTCACCGTCATCGCGTTCACTTTTCCCGCACCGTTTGTGACCACATGGATCTTGAACATGTGTCCGAATGTGGGGTCTGAGTAAGCACAGCACTGATGGCCGAAGTCCGTTTGTTTTGACGGCATAAAATGATAGAGGATTGTCAGCTCCATCTGGTCTTCAAGCATGTCCATGACTTCTTCCAGTTCATACTCGCCACTCAGGGTGTAGGGAATAAGCCCTGTATCCCCGACAAGATCATTCTCTCCCATCTCGGCATTTCCTAACAGCTCCGGCAGGATGAGCGGAGCGATCTCCTTGAATTTTTCAACTTCTTGTTGTAGCATGTTTTCCTAAATTGAGTAGATATAGAGTTTAAGTATCAAATCGCAGATCTCATCAAGTGAATGGATCGAGCTCTTCAGCTTGTGGGTGGTATATAGCTTGTTGATGGTTTCAGCCATCCCAAGGAGCTGATCCCTTTGGGAGGAGGTCAGTACTGCCATCCCAAAAGAATCAATGGCTATATAAGGTTGGATGATCATCCAGAAATAGGCATTCTGCTGTGCATCTGTGAGTCGATGCCCCGTGCGGCAATTCTCAATACACGTCATGGCATTCAGGATAAGGCGGCGGTTGGTACGCATCGACATCAGCACAAGGGCTTTCTTGCTGTCTATCCTACCAGCAACAGCATTTTGGAAAATCTTCCTGCACATTTCATTCGTCTGTTTCGTAATGTCATCCACCGGTACGTCACCATATGAGTCCAGATGTGACAGGAATGTCCTGAAGATGACATCCTCTGTTTTGATGACCTCCATGAGCTGGTCAGTTGAAACCACCCCACTCTGGTTTACCTCCGAGAGAAAGTTTCTATAGACAGCCAGCGTCTTCATCTGGTCCGTTCCAAGAATGTTGGTAGAATCAAGAGCGGCATAAAACTTCTCGCATATAACCTTCTCTTTTTTGATTTCATCATCATTCTTGTAGGATGAGCATGCCTCCTTTATGATGCAGATGTCTTTGAGTGTCCGTCTCTGCATAGAAGATAGTCGGTACATCTCTATACGTATGGAGTCATGAATACCCAGGAAAGTCTGTGACAGGTAGTTATGTGTGTGGTATGCGGAGTCTCTTTCCAAGAATCGCGAAACTGTATCGGCCAGCTCGACCCAGCTGGTCATACTCGCTTTGAGTTCTTCTGAAGTCAATTTGGTTTTTGAACGAAGACCAATTAGAAAATCATCATACTCTTTCAAGGCACCATTGCTATCTTTAAAGTGATAATTGGACACGCCACTGGCACAAGAACCAAAGAATGCAATGGCAAATAGCGTGGCAAACAGAATGGATAAGAATCGAGTATGATTTCTTATTCTTTGATTTGCTTCTATATGCTTTGATTTAATACTAAACAAGTACTTCATTGTACATTTGTTTTTAATTGATTACTAACATTTTATAAAGTTATTACATATTGAATCCGTGTGCAAAGATAAATTCTTTTCTTGAATTAAGAACCACCTAATATCAAACTTTAATTATATATAGAAATCATACTTACACAAACACAATATCATACTCGAAGACTTAATTCTGCCGAGTATGAAAGATTAAATTCTCATAAATCTTATTCGAGTATGATATTCAAATAAAGGAAAAGTCATATCTTTGCATCATAAATAACGGATTTCAGCTGTTTACAACTGAAAAATCAAACGAATAACTATATGGCTAAAGTCGGATATATTTTCGCGGCAGACACACTGGAATCATTGGAACAAGACAAGACTTGGATGAATGATCACGGCTGCATCAGGATCGTTGAAGAGAAAGTAGAGAACGAAAAGTCGCGTCCGGAATGGAGGACGCTCTTGATGGCTCTGGAGCGGGGGGATGAGATTGTCATCAGCAAATTCAGCAATGCCCTTCGCGGTGCGAGGGAGTTGTCATTCTTCCTTGAGCTCTGCCGCATCAAGGTCGTCCGCATTATTTCGATTCACGACAAGGTGGACTCCAAAGACGAGGTCTTCCCTCCTCTATCATCAGAATCCTTCCTAAATATATTCGGGTCGCTTCCTTCGGAAGTCGCCATTCAACGGAAGGCTTCTTCTCATATCTTGAAGCTCCATCATGTCAAAGTCAAGACGAAGTCAACAAAGTCACGCCAAGAGAGAGAGGCAACCATTGTCAACATGTACAATGGCGGTCACGCCATCGATGACATATGGCGCCAAAGCGGATTCCGCAGCCGAAGTTCCATCTTCCGCATTCTAAACAAATACGGCATTACCTTGAACCGTGGGCCACATTCAGGTCCCATCAGGAAGAGAAATGCTAATAACGACTCACCATCAAAAGAAGAATAGACTATGACTATACAAGAAGCAATTCAACTGCGTCATTCCGTCAGGAGCTATAAGGATGTTCCACTTAGTGAGATTATCGTAAACTCCCTGCAGTCTGAAATCGCGAAAATAAACGAAGAGGGCTGTCTGCACGCACAACTGATCCTGAACGAGCCAAAGGCATTTCAGGGGACACTAGCCAAGTATGGAAAGTTCCGTAATGCCAACAACTATCTGGTCATGGCAGGAAAGAAAGCCGATGACCTTGATGAGCGCATAGGCTACTACGGTGAGCATCTTGTCTTACTTGCCCAGACACTGGGCTTGAACACCTGCTGGGTTGGACTCAGCTACTCGAAGGTGCCAGGAACCTATATGCTTGACGAAGACGAAAAGATTGCCTGTTACATTGCCATCGGCTATGGTGAAACACAGGGTGTAGGCCATAAGATCAAAACCGTTGAGCAAGTAAGCAATGCCAGCGACATCACCCCGTCGTGGTTTAAAAAAGGTGTGGAAGCAGCTTTGCTTGCTCCTACTGCCGTAAACCAGCAGAAGTTCTCGTTTGAGTATGTTGGCATGAGAAACAATCTCCATCAAGTGAGAGCCAAGAAGGGGATCTCCATGATTGGCTATACAAAGATGGATTTAGGCATTGCCAAATACCACTTTGAGATTGGTGCCGGAATAGATAATTTTGATTGGATTCATTAACCCAAACCGTAAAACTTTGTATCATGGATATTCTATCTACATTAAAGCATATAATTAACGGTGTCGATATAGATTCCCTAAACAGTATAATTGCAGAATTAGAAAGCAATCTTAGGAGAATTAATAATGACAATTCAAGAAAACAGGCTAGAATTACTCGTTTGGAGAATAAAACAGAAACTCTAAATGAGGATTTAACTCGTGAAAAGAACAAAGTTTCAATTGCAGAAAATAAACAAAGGGAATTTGCCATCAAATTATCTGAGTCAGAGGAAAAGATAACCTCTTTAGAGTCTCAGAATGGAACTCTATTGGAAACACAGAAGTCTCTCTCTAAAGATAATACATCTTTAAAGGCTAAGATCACTAGAAGGGATAATAAAATATCAAGTCTACAAGAGGAAAAAGACCAACTGACAGAAACTATAACCAAGTTACAAGAGGAATCGTCCATACTAGCACAAAAGACTGAGGACTTTAAAAAAGCCCTTAAAGAAAGTGAAACTATTAACGCTAGGAATGTTGCAGAGATAGGAAGACTAAACACAGAAATCGGCTTTAAAAATGAAGAATTAGAAAAAGAAAGGGATGAAACGAAATCCGCTAAACAAAAACTTGATGAAATAAATATCTTATACACTGAGCTTCAAAAGAATGCTCTAGAAGAAAAGGAGATACTGTTAAATAGAATTTCAGAGTTCGACAAACAGTGCAAGAAGTTAGAACAAGATAATGCGACTTTACGAGAAACCAATTCAAAGCAGGTTGATATAATTTCATCACATGAATCCGAGAAGAAAGATCTGGATGAAAGAATTATCAACTTGGAAAAAGAGAATTCGCATATTGCAACAAAACTAAAAGAAACTGAAAATGAGGTTTCTATACTAATGTCAAAAACTGAAACATTGCAAGGAAACGAACGCAATTATCTCAATAAGGTAGAAGAGTTAGAATCACAATTACAAGAAGCGCAAGACAAGATAATTGAGCTTTCACGTATAGAAACCATTCCAAGAACTCCAGAATTAAAAATTGATGAGGGCGGTGTCTCTGAAGGGAGTGACACTGATAATTCCGTCGGTGCAACAGGCAGCAGTGAAGATGACCAGGAAGACACCTCAGAGTCCCCAGATGAGTCAGATGAAGAGGGTGATATCTCTGAAGGGAGTGACCCTGACGGTTCCGTCGGTGCTACAGACAGCGGCGAAGAGAACCAAGAAGACACCTCTGAGTCCCCAGATGAGTCAGATGAAGAGGGTGATGTCTCTGAAGGGAGTGACCCTGACAGTTCAGTCGGTGCTACAGACAGCGGCGAAGAGAACCAAGAAGACACCTCTGAGTCCCCAGACAAGTCAGATGAAGAGGGTGATTCCTCTGAAAGGAATGACCCTGACAGTTCCGTCGGTGCTACAGACAGCGGCGAAGATGACCAGGAAGGAACCTCCTATACCTCAGATGAGTCAGAAGATGAGGATGATGTTTTAAAAGACAATTCTCTTCCATTCGTCTATGATTATGGTTTGATCCCTGCAGAAAAATTGTCTATCCCTGAAGTATATGATATCAAAGAAGAAAAAATCATTAATTCTAGAGATTTTTTCAGTCAGAACGAGAATGAATTAATTTTATGGCGTCGTAACTTGCAAGAGGAATATTTAATGGGACATGCTCGCTTCATCTGTCCTGAATGTAAACAACCAGTAAAAATCAGTGGGCATAAATTATTAAGAGGTAGAGTATGCTACTTTGCACATTTTAAAGATTCCGATGACTGCCCATATAAAACTGGCACAAATAGAACGAAAGAAGAAATTGAAAGACTGAAGTATTCTTTGGTTCAGGAGAGTGAAAGACATAAGCGATTAAAGTCTGTAATTGCCACGGCTCTGCAAGGAGAAAAGAGCAGAGAAATGGGAGTTGAAAACGTAGAATGTGAGAAACGTATCAACAGTGATATTCCCTATCTAAAATGGAGAAGGCCTGATGTTTATGCGGAATACAATGGTCGCAAATATGTCTTTGAACTCCAACTGTCTACAACATTTGTTAGTGTCATCGTGGATAGGGATATATTTTACAGATTAAATGATTATAATTTAATTTGGATTTTCAATTTTGAAGATAACGAAGAGTATGTCAACTTGTACAATCTCATGTGCAAGGACATCTATTATGCAAATAAACGTAATGTATTCATTTTTGATGCTGATGCAGAAGAGAAATCGAAAGAAAAGGGAGAGCTTGTTCTAAAATGTCGTTGGCTTGACGAGAACGGAGTTTGGAGCCCTGATAAATATGTAACATTAGAAATGTTCCAATATGACGAAGAGTATCATAAACCGTTCATTTTTGATGCTGATAAAGCATATTTAGAAAAATATCCAGAAAATATTGAACGTAGAAAACAATTGGAAAATTCTCGCGAATATCTTTTGAAAGCGTTAATGGAACGCCAAAAGCATGAAGAAGAACTTGAAAGAGAAAGAGAGGAAGAGCGTGCCAACCTGCAATTGGAATTATTGAATACAGACAAATGTGTAGAACGTTTTCGTAGTGGAACAAAATATGGTTACCAATATGAAGGGACAACAATTCTTCCAGCTAAATACACAAGTGCAGAAGCCATTGATGAAAATGGTTATGCAGAAGTGGGATTCAACAGAAAAATTGGATTGGTAAGAAAGGATGGAAAGGAAATTGTACCTGTAGAGTATAGGAATATTGATGTGATAAACAGTCGGCATGGTATCATTATGGCTCAATACAAGCGAATTGATCTTTGGCTTGGTGATGAGCATTTTACTCTGAGAAGCGAATTTGACGATAAAAATCAAAGTGTTATCAAAGAATCCGAGAATGGAAAGACAAATTACATTCTTCAAACAAGCACATATAACTATTCATATTCACAAAGTTATTATGGAAATCATCCCATCTGCCATAAAAATTTTGCTGGTTACTCAAAATCAAATCTATTCTCTCTTATGGAAGAGAAAGAGTATTGTATAATATGGGTAAATAATACAACGTACTTGTTGTCTAAGAATCGTCTTTCTGTTGTTAATGGAGAATATTCTGAAATAAAATCTATTGGTTTTGACCAAATTTTCATCGCAAAAGATATAAGAACTAATTTGTGGGAAGTCATTGACATCCAGGGCAATATCATAACAGAATTCAAATACGCAAGACTGATACCAACAGAAACCGAATATCTGATTGTCAAATACACGAATGAGTCCGGGAAATATGGTGTGATTGATTATCAAGGAAGGGAATATATTGAACCTCAATATGAAGCACTACTATATTTAAATTCGGAACGTTTCGCATTTCGCAAAGAACGTCTCTGGGGCATTTGCGATCGATTTGGAAATGTTCTACACGAAGCAGAATACACCTATATCAGAGGTTTCGAGTCTGGAAGCATTAAAGTTTCGACATTAGAATCATATTCAAGGAAATGGAAAGTTGAAGAGAACATACCGTCATATATCGACAATGGTATAAACTTATGTTTGTTAAATGATAAAGGAGATATTGATTTTACGGAACAAAAAATTGGACAATATCTTATCAGACATTCTGGAGATTTATATTCAATATTATCATTAAGCGAAAAGGTACTTGTTGACTATAATCTTCTATATGTAAACTTTGTCACCGAAACGGCTGCTATTGTAAAAAACACTGAAGGTGTTTTAGGATTTTTTATTAATGATACGTGTGTGTATTTTGAAAGATGTACACATATAGAGCATTTGGGCAACGAAATGTTTAAGTTTAGCAACTTTTGGGGGAAATTTGATTTTGGCGGATATTCAGGCCCAACAACCGAATATTCTTATCTTGATATAAAGGTTGTTGACAATAGCCATTTTATTGCTTCTAAGGAGTCTCAAATGGGGTATTATACCTATAAAAAATATGCTCTATTTTCCATTGATGGGAGACAACTTACATCTCATCAATTCTCGACAATTACTTATGAAGCCAATGATCGCTATGCTGTGGTAGAAGATAACATAAAGGGACATATTAACTCTCAAGGACAATATATAGAATCATCATCAGTTTCCATCACAGAAGATGGTCTAAGTGTATTTGTAAAAAGAGAGAAATATGGTTTAAAAGATTCCAATGGAAGCACTTTAATTCCACCTAATTATTCTTCTATAGTTTATTTAGTACGGAATCTGCTAGTTGTGAAAAAGGACTATAATGTTGCTTTGTACGATATTAAAGGGAACCCATTGACTGATTTCAAGTATTCTAGTATCACTTGTACTGAAGATGGTTCTATTCAAGCGACTCGTAATAATAACATTGGTGGGTTGGACGATACAGGGAATGAAATCCCTAACGTGAAACATATGGAGGTAGTTTGCTATCTTCGTTTGATACTTATTCTGTCGTTAATGAAGAAAATGAAGTTATTATCCCTTCTGGCTATTCAAAAATAGAATTGTTGGACAATGATGGATTATTTGCATTATGGAAAGGGAAAAAAGTAACTATTGGTAATTGTTCCAATGAAAAGACAGAGCAAATATATGAATCTGTCAGACCTATTGGAAATCAATTATTTGTTGTATCTCGAACGATACCTAAAAAAGTTCGAGTACGTAAAACGGGCTATGGCCATTATGGAAATCCGTATACTTATTATGAAACAGACACAATTAAAGAAGAGAAATATGGTATAATTGATATGTCCTTAAAGACGATTCTCCCATGCAAATATTGTTCGATTTCTGATTTTGATGAAGAAAAAAAAGTAACAGTGACAAATACGAAAGGTGAAAAGAAAGTGATGTCGTTACAGTATTTAAGTCAAAAGGCCTCTCATGTTTTTGAATTAACTATCGGTATGGAATATGAAGCTAAAGTGAAATCCTTTATGCCAATTGGACTTATTGTGAGAATCCAAAGTGGATCGTTTATAATTCACAAAAAGCATCTTTTCAAGGACAAAAATGACTTTAAAAAAGGTGACCTTCTTATTGCCAAATACTTAGGTAACGATAAGTATGATCATCCTCGTTGGACTACAAAAGCTCTCTCCAATCAGATAGAAGATAATACTGATTCTATTATAAAGAAAGAATAATAAATACAATTGAAAATGTCGAACATTCAAATCATCAGAGCGACAAAGACAGCACATCAGGCAGGAGCCTACTATGTCCGCATACAGACTATGGCACGAAAGCATCAGATTCCGCTTGATGTAGAGTTTGACGAACATGACACTCCAGAAACCAAGTACATTGTCATTGTTGATGACTACCTGCCAATAGCGACGTGCCGCTTGTATGCCATTGATGACACGAAAGTCATGCTGGGACGGGTTGTTGTGCTTCCTGAGTGTCGAAACAAGGGAATAGGTACATTCGTGGTAAAGGAGGCTGAGAAATGGGCTAATGAGCTGGGCTTTCATACTGCTGTCGTGGAAAGCCGTGATAACAAGATGCCATTCTACGAGAAGATGGGCTATGTAGCTGATTACTCGAAGAAAATAGTAGGCGAGACATTCACCTGTTTCAGGATGGAGAAGAAACTTTGAAAAGTAATTAAGTATGGACAATATTAGGGCATTCACAGATAAATGCAGACGTTTACAGAGCTGTTTTCGTGAGGAAATCCAGGAGCCAATGGGAGTTGGTCCTTGGAGAACATCAGCAAAAGAACAGATAAGCATGATAGCCAATGGCGAGAATACCGGCAGGAATTTCGTCAACGACTTCACTTTTGAATATGCCAAACAGAGAATTGCCGAAAAGAAGAAGAACGAGACGATAGATGAATACCGGCTGTTCAATAATCTTCTTTCCAGTCAGCCGATGGCCTTCAACCTTTTCTGCCCACTAATACAGATGTTCAAAGAGGGAAAGGACGAGTTGGCAACAAGGATTGTCCAGTCAATATTTCCAGACTTCAACATTGGGCAAGTGACTGAGATAGAACTGGAGTATCTGCATACAAAAGTTGAGAATTACCTGAATGACCGCACGGCAATGGATGCTATCATTAGATATACAGATACAGAAGGTCTATCGTGTT
>JAEEGK010022772.1_pt1 | contig 13128 bp, 10 predicted proteins | sample 8958771 | NCBI WGS metagenome assembly JAEEGK01 (sample SAMN16246547, study PRJNA631951) | gut metagenome | biome: gut microbiome; feature: rumen; material: SC-attached | host: Bos | place: Iran: Karaj | collected 2018-10 | reverse complement strand
TTTCATTTATTCTTAAATCACTTCCTTGACTTCTTAAACTTTGTCTTCCATGATATTCTCTTGTATTACATAAATTATTTAATTGTTCATTAAATTTATCTTTTATACAGTTTCCTAAATATATTGATTATATATATATTGGAATCAAAGAAAAGTTTATAAAAGCTTTTATTAAATAAAACTCATTCTGAATAAACTGTAACAGTTAAATAATTCTAAAAAAAAAAATGAAAATTTAAAATAATCTTTATTGTTCATTAATTGCCTTTAATTTGTAAAAAGTTGCTAAAATTTTATTCTACAACCATAATTTAGTAAGAATAAACTCTTTTTTGAAAAATGAAAAATTTAATTAAATGTATAACAATATTGAAAAATAATTTTTGATAAAGTTATTGATTTTGTGAAATAAATTACTTTTGGAATTAATAAATTAACTAATAAAGGTTCATTATTATTATATAGGTTAATATTATTATTTTGAGAATTATTTTCATTATTATTAGTATTTCCATTTATTATTTTAAATGATGTTAGAGGATTTATTAATAAAAATTGTTGAAGTTTGAATTACAATATAATGAAAGATTAATTATTATTTTACAAATCAAATAAAAGTTCATAGAATTTTGTTCAATGAAAATATTATTAGAAGAATAACTAGTAAATATAACTAAAAAGCTAAACAAAAAGTATTAATATATACAAATGATTATTACAAATAATAAGATCTTTCATTTCTAACATTAACTTTTCTCTTGATTCTTCTAAACGGTCATAATATTTATTATTAATAGATTTTCAAATAAACATTCTAGTAAATTTCATAAAAATTTAATTTAAAAATAAAAAAATATAATAAAATAAGATTTAAGAAATAAATGGCAAATATTCATGGATTTGGGGATAGAGATAATAATAGGAATATATTTAGAAATTATAGATTAAGTCCATCAAATGGAGAAAATAATAATAATGAAATGTTTTTATTAGGGGGAAATGATAATGTAAAACCAAGAGAAGAATCATTTTACCATTTTATTACAAATTTAATATGTCCTAGATTAACTCTTAATTCATTTATCTTTGTAATTACAATCATAAATTTAATAGCATTTATTCTCACATTAATCCCAGGATTACAAGAAATTAAGGATGAGATGTATTTTTTGTCGCCAACAAATAAAGTAATAAATGATTATAGTCTAAACCCAAATAAAATGAAAAAAGAGAAATTAAAAAATTTATATAGATGGATTACAAATGCTTTAATACATGCAAATTTTTTACATATATTTGGAAATACAATTTCATTATTAATATTTGGTTCATTAACAGAATCCTTTATTAAAACAAAAAAAATAGCAATAGTATATATTACAAGTGGTTTATTGGGAGGCTTATTTTCAATGATTTGTGAAAGAAAAGCTCAAAGTGTAGGAGCATCAATTTGTGTTTATGGAGTTTTTGGAGCTTATTTTGCTTTTTTTATAATAAAATGGGTTGAAACTGATAATATGTTTGGTCCAATGGGAAAATGTTGTATGTTTTATTTTGTCTTTTTTTATATAATTTTTAATTTATTCATAGAATTAAATAATTTAGGTATGAATGAAATAAATGTTTATGGACATTTAGGAGGATTAATTTTCGGATTTTTAGTTTCTGTTTTATTAATTAAACCTGATAATGAAGAAAGTTCTGCATGTTGTTCTTATAAAATTTGGTGGAATACTTCAGTGATTTTTATTAGTGTTTTTTCTGTAATTGGTTTAGTTTATTTTTATGTTTTCATGAATTTGGAAGAAAATTAATTTTTAAATTGATTACAATAAAAATTAAAATAAATAAAAATTTGACTTAACCTCTATCACAAAATTAATAATTAAAAAAATAATATTATATTATAAAAATATAATAAAAAACAACCAAGAGAATGAAACCTTTTTCGAAAATGGAATTGCCACAAAATTTAGAGAAAAGTCTTTTGGAAAAAGGACCATTTGATTTTGAAACATCATATGTTTTTAACGAAAACATAGAAAGGGTATGGATATTTTTAAGAGACATTTCATTAATTGAAAAAGTTAATCCTAATTTAATAACACAATTCCAATTAAAAAAAGGAAATAATTCATGGACAGTAGGAAATAAATTTACTTCATATTGGATAGGAGTCAGTCAAATTGAATCAGAATGTATTTTTTCAAAAATTCATACAAATTTAAAAGTCATTGTTTGGAAATATAATTTACAAATAAATTTATCTTTCTACAAATATTTATTTATATATAAAATCACTGAAAATGATACAACTTTAGCTACAATAAGTATTAAAACTCAATTAAATGAAAATGAATATACTCCTTATTATGATTTATTTGATGGTTATAAAAAATTATATCATGATTTATTAAGTAATTATGCTAAATATATGAAATCATCAAATGTAAGTATAATAAATTATGAAAGTACAATTGTGAAAAAGAATATTAAATTTCTTTGGGATTTTTGTACTAATTTAAATAACATTACTCCAATTTGGGATTTATTAAAAGGTAAATTTGAATATTATGGTGATTTATTTAAAAAAGGAACTTTTATAAGAGGAAATAATGCAGAAGGAAAAACTTTATATTTACAAGTTAATGATGTTGAAATGAATGAAAAAGATAATTATTGGTTTTATTCTATTGAAACTTTTGGTACTGCTGTTCATTTAAGAAAACAAGAAATTAAATTAGGAATTATTAAAATAGATGATAATACTTCTCAGGTTTCGTTTACTCATACATTCCATGAAAATGTTTCTAGAGAAATAGTTATTCAAAGGTCAAATAATAATAAAATATTTCTCCAGAAATTAAAAGGAATGTTTGAAGATACGAACAATTAAATATTCTCTATTACTTTATATTATAGTTATTTTTTTAAGTTATTTCAGAATGTAGTGTTGTAAATACAATTAAAATTGAAATTTTTTTTTTAACATTTGAAAGATAGTGATATTATTATTACAAAAGAATCATTATTATCTATATAATCCATTATATAAATTTTTTACGATATAATATAGAATTAATTTAAAATATAGAATATATTAGTTAATTATATTATTTTTTGAAGCATATAAAAAAATAGCTTTCAAAGTGTATTATTTATTTTTTAAAATTACTTTTATATAAATTAAATTTTAATGAAAAAGTGAAAAAGAAAAAAAAATTTTAAATAAAATGGGAATATCAACATCAAAAATAATAGAAATAAATAAAGTTCAAATGGGAAATAAACAGCCACTTAAAATAAATAAGAATATAGAATTAAAAAATTATTCATATAGTTTAATAAATGATTTTTCCTTAAATTTAAAGAAATATTATAAAAATCAAATACCTCCAAATGAAGATGACGAAACACCTTTTATAGATAAATTATTTCCTCCAAACAACAAAAGTATTTTTGGTTCAGAACCTCAAAAATCAACAAATAAAAAAACTAAATATTTGAATATAAACCCAAATGAAATAATATGGTTAAAACCAAATGAAATTTTTAATAATCAACCATATTCAATTTTTGAACATGAAATATCAATTTCAGATATAAATCAAGGAAAAATAGGAGATTGTTATTTTCTTTCAGCAATAATTTCTATGGTAAAATATCCTCAAATGATATATCAATTATTTAAAACAATAAAAATTCCAAAAAACAATTGTTATCAAATTACAATGAGAATAAATAGTGAATGGAAAATTATAATAATAGATGATTATTTTCCTTGTAATAAAAAAAATAATTTTCCAATTTTTTGTAAACCAAATAGAAATGAAATTTGGTGTTTATTATTAGAAAAAGTTTGGGCAAAAATAAATAATGGTTATATAAATATAGACAGTGGTTATTCTAATGATGCTTTTAATTCATTAACAAATTTTGTAAGTGACATTTATTATCATAAAGATTTAAATAATGAAAATGAAATATGGAATTTAATAAGAAAAAATGATTTAAAAAATAATTTTTTAACTTGTGTAACTAAAAAAAATTTAGATATTGAAAATTATGGAATTATTTCTTCCCATTCTTGTTCTATTATTAAAAGTAGTGAAAAAATAATTAAAGGAAAAAAAATAAAATTAATTCAAATTAGAAATCCTTGGGGAGAAAAAGAATGGAAAGGAAAATATTCACAATTATATTTAGAAAATAATTTAGATTTAATGAAATATTTTCAAAATGAAAAAAAGGGAAATGGAATTTTTTGGATTACATTCAATGATTATATAAAATTTTTTGACAAAATTGAAATTTGTTATTATAAAAAATGTATTTGTGTTAAAAATATTATTATTGAAAAAAATAGAGTTAAATTACCTAATATTTTCCATTTAGTTATATATAAAAAATGTAATGTTGATATTAATATAATAAGAAAAAGTCATAGATTCAATAAACAAATTCTTATTAATGAAAAATGTATTTGTAATTTAATCTTGATTAAAATTGATGAAAATTTTTCAATTATTAATACAAAATCTTCTATTAATTCAAGTTGTTTTATTTCTCAAAATTTAGAAAAAGGAGAGTATTTAATATATTTTTTTGTTGATTTTAATCATGGAATTTATGATAAAATCAGAAAAATTTCTTTAAACATTGGAAGTGATGAATTTTTTGATTTATATGATAATTATACTGATGATAATTTTTCTTTTTTAATTCATTTTATTGAAAAATATAATTTAAATTTTATTAAAAATCAATTTGATTATGATGATAATATTATTAAAAATACTTGTTTGTATTTCAAAGATACAACTTTTTCTTATTTTTTTTTGAATAATTTAAATGAGCAATGTTATCAATTTAACTTTAATCTTAAACTAATTAATTTATATAATATTGCAAATTCATTTGGAAATTGTTTTTCTGAAATAAATAAAAACATTAATATTGTTTTATCAAAAAATCAAAATTTTATTCTATTATTTAATATCAAAGATTTTCATAAAGAAAAAGAAATAAAAATAGAATATGAAAAAATTGATATAAAAGAAAAAACAATATTAAAAACAAATAATAAATCATTAAAAATAAGTAACATTTTTTCTAAAGAAAAAAAAATAGAGAATTATAATTATATATATAATTCATTAAATTTTGATTGTTCAAATTTTATAATACCAATAAATCATGAAGAATTATCTCAAAATTATCTTTTAAAAAAATATCCAAAGGAAATGTCACTTATTTTAAAATTATCTCCTCTTAAAGATAATATAAATGTTATTTTTACTGATAAAAAATTTAAAGGAGAAGATTATTATTTAGGAGAAATCAATTTTATAAATAGAAAAAGACATGGAAGAGGAATATATCATTGGGAAAAAGATAATTTATATTTTATTGGTTATAGTGTTAACGGAAAATTTAATGGACCTGGAAAATTTATTTTTGTTGATGGAACAATTCATGAAGGAATTTTTAACAATGGAATTTTAAAAGGACAAGGAAGAATAATATTTACAAATGGAAAAATTAAAAACGTTCTTTTTCCTTTATCAGAAGAAAATTAAAATAATTTTATAAAATTTTTATTTTGAAGATATCAAATATTTAAATCAAAAATAGTATTCATACTTTTTATATTAAATATTTTTGAAAAAAATGATAATCAAAATTGTAAAATAGCTAATTTTATATATATCAAATTAAAATGGAAATTAAACAATAAATGAGAAATTTTGGAGTAATAAAAAATAAATATTTTTATTCAAATAATTTCAATAATTAAAAAAATAATGAAAATAAATATTAATTTGAAATAATTAAATTAATTTAAAAAAATGAAAAAACCACGGACTTTAAAACCAATAAATGAATCGTCACAAAAAAAATTAGTATCAAATGCATCTCAAAATGTTCAATCAGATCCAATGGAAAAATTGCAAAAAAGAAATATGACATTAAACAAAGATTTTATTCAAGTAAAGTAAAAAAAGAATATATAAAATTTATATAAAAAATAGAATAAACATATCAGATAAAACTCAAATAATTAAAGGAGAAAATATAAATAATAGATTAAATCCAATTAATGAAGAAATCATATATAATCCAATAAAAGAAGAAGAAATAAAACCTAATTTTTCAAATAAGAATAATAATCAAATGATTGTAAATTCAAATTATAGTAATATTATTCCAGAAGTTGGAGTTAGAATTAAAGTAAATGATCAATCAAAAAATGGAGGATTAAATTTTAAAAATCAATTTGGAAGAATGTCAATGAAAGAATATGAAATATTAAGAGAACAATATATGGGAAAAGGAAATGAAAAAAATCATCCTATTAATTCTTTAAGTAATCAAGATATTAAATATAAAATTGATAATTCAAATTTAAATGACATTAATATTAATCAACAAATTAAAAAAAATGTGAATGGTAAAAATGATAAAGTTTTAAGTAATTTCAACAACATTGAAGATAATAACGTTAATTTAAATAATATCCCTAAAACAGGGAAAATTATGAATGAAAATTTATTTAAACATAGAACAAGTAAAGACATAAAAACAGAAAAACAAAATAAAAATAATTTAGTTAATAATACTAATAATCAAATAATTTCAACACAAAATTGGGGAAATTCAGTTAATAATACTCAAAAAACAAATGTAAATTTAACAAATAAAAGAATAGGAGAGTCAAATTTAAGAACAAGAAAAAAATAATTATCTTTTTGAATTATATTTATTAAATAGAAATTAAGGTAAAAAAATATATTCAAAATTTTTTACAAATGTAATTTATGATTTTTTTGTCAAATATCTGGAAATATATTTTTTCAGATATTAAATTTTTTTTTGATTTTTTTTTAATTCATAAAATAAAATTATTTAAAATAAAAATATTTATCCATTGAAATTAATAATAAAAAAAAATAATTTTTTATTTAAACAATGAAAAAATTTAAACTCCAAGAAATAGATTTATCAGATATAAAAGAAAATCCAGAACCAGATTTATCAACAGAACCACAAAATTTAGAAGAAACAGAAGAAAGAATAAGCGAAGAAAAAAAAATTCAAAAAATAAATATAAATGAAATAGAAAATGAAAATAATTTGAATTTAGAAAAAAATATGAAAGAAAAAAAAAATATAAAAAAACAAAATAAAGAAAATATATTTCGAAATAAAATATCATATATAATATTATCATTAACAGTAGGATTAAGTACATTTTCAAATTTAGCAATATCATATTTTTTAAAAGATAATTTAAAAGCAAGTCCAACACAATCATCAATAATAAATTCAATATTAAATATACCATCAATAATTCAACCTTTATTTGGTTTATTATCAGATTTTTTTCCAATCTGTGGTTCAAGAAGAAAATATTATATTATTATTTCTGGTTTTATTTCTTCTTTTTCTTGGTTAATTATGAAATATTCTTCTTTCTCTTTAATTTTTGCAACTTTTCTATTATTTATTACTAATTCTTGTGTTAGTTTTTCAATGATATTAACAGATTCTATTGTTATTCAATTAAGTAATTTTTCTAAACAAAAAATCAATAAATATGGGAGTTATGTTATTGTTAAAAATATTGGAATGTTTCTTTCTGCTTTTTTAAGAGGTATTGTCATTCAATATTTTCATATTAATACTATTTTTCTTTTTGCTGCTTTACTTTCTAGTTTTTTTATTATTGGAGGATTTATTTATTTTGAAAATATTAATGAGGATGATACAATTTTTAATACAAAATTTAAAAATAAAAGTCAATATGATTCTTTACCTCAAAATGAAAATAATTCTTTAAATAATAATAATGAAAATTCTAATATTAAAAATATTGAAAATGAAATGGAAAAAAATAATGATAATGAAAATATTAAAACTGTATCATTTAATAATTTAATGAAATTTATTATTCAAAAAAAAGTACTTATTCCTCTTTTTTATTTATTATTTTTTGCATCAACACCTTCATTTTTTGAAAGTACTTTTTATTATTTAGATTCAAAAAATTTTTCAAAAAAAGATTTTGCAGAAGTAACATTAACAATAACATTTTTAATAGTAATAATATCATTAATATACAAAAAATACTTAAAAAATATAGAACCAAAAAAAGTAATAGTAATAAGTGTGTTGTTCTCATTTTTAGGCTCTTCAACATGTTATTATTGTGTGAAAAAAGATTATTTAAATAAAATATTAATTTTTTTAGGAATAGGAACATATGTTTCTTTAAAGCAATTAGGTTTAATGCCTTTAATGGGAATTGCTTTTCTAATTTCTCCTAAAAATTATGAAGGAAGTGTTTATAGTATTTTTTCTTCTTCTGCAAATTTGGGAAAATCACTTTCAATTTTATTTGGATCATTTATGAATCTTTTTTTTGGTATTACACAACATAATTTCCAAAATTATACTAAAATGGTTTGGTATCATAATATTTTTGTGTTACTTCCTTTATTTCCTCTTTGCTTTATTAATAAAAAATTTTTATCTCATGAAAAAATAGATAAAGTTATTGAAATTAAAATTGATAGTGGAGAAAGAAAAAAATTAAATAAAAATCATTTAGATAATTATAATAATGTTAATTAAGTAAATCTTTCATATTTTTTAATTTATTAAAATTCAAACATATTTTTCTTTTTTGACTAAACATTTATTTTTTTAAAAAAAGCAATATTTATTAATTAATAATTATTTTAAAAAAAACTACATATTTAAGAAAAAAAAAATCTTTTTTAATAGAAAGATTAGCGATGTCGGTGACATCATTGTCAAGGAGGCACGAGCTAAAAAAATTTAAAAAAGTTTATTGTTCCCTTACTTTTACTTCATTACCTTCTTCTGTATCTCCTACTTCTTCTTTCTTTTCCATAGTAACAATTTCTTTTCTTCTTCTTCTTTTTTATATTCTTCTTCATCTTTTTTTTTCTAGTTTCTTTTTCTTTAACAACTTCTTCTTTATCTTAAGGAAGTAATTTCTTTTTTATTAACAATTTTAATATTAAAACCTTCAAATAAAAATTCTTTTTTTATTTGTCTCATCAAAATAATTCCATCAATTTAATTATTGGTGATTTTGGAACATTTATTTTTGAAAATTGATATTATTTTTTATTAAATTTTCACTGATTTCTAATTTTTCTAAATGGAAGAGAAGGAATAAAATCAAATTTTTCTATTTTATAAATTCTTACTCTTATAACATGTAAATAATGGTAATTCTTCTAATCCTTCTAATTTTTTATTCTATTATTATTAAAATATAATACTTCTAAAAATTTTCACAAATTATAATCCAATACAATTTACTGGTATTTGTATTTACATTTAATTTATTTAAATTTGATAATCCTTTAAAATTAGAACAATCTTTTATTTTAATTTTAATTTTTTTTAAATTTAAAATTTGTAAATAAATATTGAAATTTTTCATGATTATTAAAAACATCAATATCTTTAATTTCATTTAATCAACCCAAATTAATTAGACATATTTTTAAGACAATTAATATTATTTAATTTATTATTATCATTATATTCTCTAATTTGAAAAAAATTATTAATGTCTTTATTAAGCTCATCAATTTCTTTTTCTTTTAAATTTATTTCTATAACTTTTTTTATACTTTTATTTTTTTCTTTAAAGGTGCTTGAGGATTTTTTGTTATTTATAGGATTTCCATCACTATCTAATAATGGACTTTCCTCTCTCTTTATTTCTTCTCCATTTTCTTTAATGTTCTTCTGGATTTTAATTAAATATAATTATTATCAAAAATGTTTTTTTTTGAAATAAAAAAAAATAATTGTAAAAATTATATTATCATAATCAAAATATTGAGAAGGAAGATATTCAATTTGGCAAAAATTTATCCTTGAAAAATCTATTTTTTATTGAATTAAATTATATAAACAAATGAAATATCATTTACTATAAATTTGAAATGATATATTATTGTTGTGAAAATTCAAAATTTCATTGAAAACAAAACAAAAGAAACTTTAATTATTTTTTCTTTACTAATTTTTTTATTGATATGAACAAATTTAATAATAATAGTTTTCAATAATAATTCTAAGAATCAGAAAGATTAAATTTTATTATAATGTAATTCATATATAATATATAATATATAAATCATAAAAATGTCAATTTTAAAAATTAAATCACCTTATATTTTACAACAACTCTTTTCTTTTATTTTAGAAAAAAGAAAATTTAAAATTATAAGATATAATTCATTTATGAATAAAAAATTAGATTTATCTCTTAATGATTATAAAGAATTGTTTTTTAAAAAAAAAATTGAAAAATATAATTATATATATATAAATGATTTTTGGATTAATATTAAAAATGATTTAGATGAAATAATTGAAGAAAAATCATATGATTTATTTTTAAATGTTTTATCAAAAAAAGAAGATTTTAATTTAAGATTAAATGATAATGATTTTAATTTAATTATTAAAAATTCTTATTTTAAAGAAAATAGTCATTTTGAATTAAATTTAAATTATGATGAACTCCCAAGATTATTATTAATAAAAGATAATAAATTAACAAATAAAACAATTAAAACATTAAAAGAGATATTTGATTTATTTTCAATTGATGGAAAAATGTCTAAAGAACAATCATTACAATTTTTACATAAAATTAATAAAGATAATAATATTAATAAATTATTTTCATATGATATAGATAATAAAGGATATTTATTATTTGAAAATTTTATAAATTATTATTATGATTTAACCAAAGATAATTCTAATTATTTATGGAATGATTTAAAAAAATTAGGATATAATAAATTATTAGATAAATATAAAGAATATGATTTAGAATATTTAAAAAATAATTTAAATGAATTTTTGTTAAATTTTCCATTAAATAATTTTTTAAAAATAATGAATATAAAAATAAATAAATTATGTTTACTTTCTGGAATAATAAAATATTTATTGATTATTTGAATAAAAATATTGCTGATCTAAAAATATTAGAAATTTCAATAATTAATTTAAAATTATTTATTGATTTAAATATTATTTGTCCAAATATATAGGATTTAAATTTATATTCATTAAAAAATAATAAAGATGATGACAATTCAAAGGATTCTAATAAAAATAATATCGAATTTAATCAAAAAGAAATAATTAATATATTTCCAGAGATTTCTATTTTAAAAATTTATTTTATTCAAAATTGTTATTTAGATTTAATTGATTTAATCAGCAATTTAATGAAAATAGAAAATATAGAAATTTATTATAAATGTGATTTCAATTCAAAAATTAATTCAAAAATAATTTTAAATAATATTAAGAGGTTAAAAATTGATTGTAATAATGAAATATTTATGAAAATATTTAATAATATTAATTTCCCAAATTTAGAATATTATGAAATAAATATAAAAGAAAAAATAAATATAAATGAGAAAATAACTGTTAATGATAAATTAGATGAAGATGATTATAATTTAATTAATAGATTATTAAATAAAAGTGTTCTTTGTGTGTTTTACAACTTTTAATACTAATAAAGTCATATGTTTTTAATTGTCTTTCTTTAATCTCTATTAAATTATCTAATTTTTTACTAATAAAGTTATTATATGAATCATATGTTTTATAATTGTTCTTCTTTAACTTCTTTACACATTTTTATCAAATTGTAATACAAAAAATGCAAATAATTTCAGTAAAATATTCTTTTGTTGTTCTTTTTTGTGTTGTTTAAATTTATCTTTTTTTGGTTTAATGAAAATATGAATTTAAATTTACTTTTAAATAAAAAATATAAAGTCATATCAAACAATAAAAGAATATTAAAAGAATTAAGATTTGTTATCTTGAACATGTAATAACGTTAAAATGTGTTAATATTATATAAATATATGTTCTATTATAAATTACTATATAAAAGTCTTAAAATATATTTATCATTATTTGGAATTAAAATATTATCAAAATTTTTTGTGTTTAATTAAAAATTATTATAAAAAAAAAGAAACTTTAATGTTTTTTCAAAAACTCCAAAGCAATATCCTCCAAAGGTTGATTAATACTTTCTTTTAAAACTCCTTTACTAGCTAATTCTTGTTTAACTCGATTAAAATAAGAAGAATCAGGATAACCAAAATTAGTACAACCTCCACTTAAAGAAGTTTTATGATGAATTCCATTCCAAACTACAGTATTTTTTATTCCAGTAGTAACAGAAGTTCCAACAGTAAAAGTTAATTTTCTATCAAAAGCAATTTTTAATAAAGCTAAAATTTCTCTTCCTTCTTTTATATTAGGTAAATAACTTCTTCTACTTGTTCCAGTATATCCATTTCCATTTGGAAAATAATATTCAATTACAATTGTTCCTTCTTTATTATATCCAGAACAATGCATATGATTATCTACATAAGCTTTCATTTTTCCATTTGGCATATCTCCTATTAAAATCCCATATATTTTTGAACAGTTTGGACATTTAAAATTATTTTTATTTCCTATTAAAGAATTTAAACATTCTATATGGAAAAAATGATCATTACATTTTGATAATAGAATAACTGTGAATGGGAAATTAAATATATATTCAAAATTTTGATTTTCATTTTTTGAGAAATAATCATTTAATTCATCTTCATATAAATCAAATTGACAGATTGAACATTTATCTTTTTCAGATGATATATTATTTGCTTCTTCATATTGTTGTTTATATAATATTTCTATTGGAGATATTAAAGAATAGTCTGTTATTTTTTCTATTTTTGATAACATATTTGTCAAGTCTTCACCGTTAAATGGATGAAATTGAATATTTACAAATTTTGGTTTCATTAAAAAACTTTTTGCTTCAATTAATGAGTACATTAATATTAATTCGTCTAAATATGAATTATAATTTGAAGAATTGTTTTCCATTTATGTTTTAATAAATGATTAATTATTAAAATTATTGAAATATAATCTTAAAAAATAGATAATTTAAAAATTATTAATTAATATTTATTATTTCTATAATTTTTAAACAAACATAAATTTTTAATTATTAAATACTTTTATTATTTATAT
>JAEEGK010022770.1_pt1 | contig 13129 bp, 18 predicted proteins | sample 8958771 | NCBI WGS metagenome assembly JAEEGK01 (sample SAMN16246547, study PRJNA631951) | gut metagenome | biome: gut microbiome; feature: rumen; material: SC-attached | host: Bos | place: Iran: Karaj | collected 2018-10 | reverse complement strand
TTTTTCAAAATGCCTTACTGATATGCGCTGGCTCAGATAATTCATAACAAGGCATGTAGCAAACACGGCCCAAATAACCGACATCTGCCAACTGAAAGTAATTCCATTGTCTCGGCCTATCAAAAAAGAGAAAACTGCAAATGTAAGCGACAGCCCTCCGGCTGCTATCTGATACGTTCGCTCCTCCCAAATACTTTCCGCATCGTCTCTCAAGGTACCAAGACGATTGTGCTCCTTTTCGTAAGCATCAAAGGATTTGTCGGTTAACTTTGGGTCTGTATTATGCTGTTGCATCGTTTGCCTAATCAACATTTCTGTAAAAAAACGCATGTTTCAATGTGATAATATTAATAAGTTTCGCCTCGGGAGATGTAGTTATGACAAAACTATAAATATTCTATTCTACCCCAATGCCATTATAAAATTGCTTGATTGAGCGAGATTATTGACCGGGATCAATACTAGGAATTCAAAAAAGCATAGATTTCGTCTTTATGTAAAGAGGCGGACTTAAATCCGCCAATAAATAGCATAAGGCACCCGTTTGTTGATATCATAGGGCCAGTCATATCATAGTTCTTAAAGCAACTGACCGCGGCATCATATTGAGATTTTCCTGTAATTCGACAAAGGAAATCACCGCGTTCATTGCCAAAATCAGCATCATACGTTTTCTGACGCATCATATCACGAATATAATCTTCTTTTATTTTTGCGTCTGTGATTTTCTCAATTTCTTCCTCACCATACAATGACCACTTGTCTATCAAGACAATTCGCTTGTTATCACCATGTATCAATTCCATGCGTTCAATTACATGATTAATGTAAATATCACCAAATGAATATCCGACAATCAGCAAACTATTGTTTTTTAAGATGCAATTAAACAGATGACCATGATAAAAATCGAAAGGAATAGTATTCAATTTATCATTCTTTCTGAGACCTGTTATTATTGGGGTTCCTATTAGTTGCTCTCCCGCTTGGTTTGATTTATGACTTTTTGAAGAATTTTCGAATTGATTTCTAACTTTCTCGTATGAAGAATACTTATACATATCATGAAAGTCATATTTCAAAAACTCTTGCTCATATACTTTCTTATCATAACGCTCATCAAAAAACTCTATACAACCATGTAAATGACTCATTGTAGAACATCCTCTCTCATTAACCCAAAACTTTTGTGGCGAAAAATGCATAAAGCCATCTTGATTGGGTATTTCTTCAAAACCGTCTTCACATACATCGAGGCTATGCTCTATGGTTGTATCATAATTAAGGTTAAATACATCCCAACATCCACAATAACTTTTCCAAAAACCACGATACCAACTATTGAAATTTGAGTCAGCTAAATATGGAGCATTGTATGTATTAACTATGTCCATAACTTTCAGCAAGAAATAGGATATTGCTATACTTAGCGAAGTAATGTCAAACTTTTGTTTCGGTTTCACAAATGGTGCAAAAACTGGATACATACAAGGATTTTTAGGCGGATTTATAGAATTTGTCCACACCCATCCATAAGCATACCACATCTCCAAAACATGGAACAGCATCTCAAAATTTGGATTTGTAGGATATCCCTGCTTCAACACATTATAAGCATCTTTAATCTCTGTAATCTTTTTCCCTGTCAAAACATTTTTCAACTCAAGTCCTACCACCTCGTCTGTAATATACTGAGTAGTTGGCTTTTTTACTCCATCTGGCAAATCAAAGTCAAGTATCGCACCCGCTCCCACTATTGTTGTTATTCTCTTATACATAGCTAAATATCACGGCCTCGTTTTTACGCTTTCGTAATTCATTATTGATATATGATTGTAGAAAAGAAGACGGGTGAATTACACAACATTATAATTATAATTCTTTCCTGTTTGAAAATCGTATGCTACAACACTACCTCTATTTACGGTATAGTTTACATAACTGCCCGATTCGAAATCAAAACAACTTACGACACTGCCACTTATGGTTATAGACACATGAGAAGATGTTGGATAATCATATAGCCCCATCTTACTACCTGACACATATCCGCCCCTATTATAATCAAAGAAAGACAAGTAACGATCATTTACACCTGACGCACTAATGCTGGCAAAGGCTCCCGTATTCAAGTCATAAACGCCATTGTAGCGATGCTTATTTACGATAGTTGCAGCCACCAACGCAAAACAAGCTCTCTTGTCATTTCTCATAAAGTGTTATCTGTATTTGAAAGGAAACTCCAACTATCCTTGGTAAGGTAGCCTTGACGATTTCGTCCAACTTCACAAACAAGAAATCTTCCTTTATCCCTTTGCTCTCTAATTGCATCACAGAGTTGTTGAGCAGAACTTTCAGATTTTAAATATATAGCATTGGGCAAATCGCTGCGCCAACTTTGGATTGCTGGTATTTTCTTCACTATCTCGATGGCTTCAAGACGAGTTCCAAAAAGGTTGTTGAAAACTAAAATATAATTCTTCATGTCGTCTCGTTTTTCTCTTGAACATCTTGTTCTTCGGTTGAAGTCTGCACTACTTCGTCAATTTGAGCGGTCTCTCTGTGTTGTCTAATAAGAGTATCGGCATTTGCCAACCTCTCATTTAGCAAAGTCATTTTTTGAGCCATTTCATTCATATAATCATCAGCCCCTTTCTTTAACGTTCCCAATTCTTCTTGATACTTGCTCTGGATGCTTTTTGTCATGTCTCCAATTACTTCAGCATTTCTTTTGATTTTTTCATATACGGTTTCAGACTTTTTCAACATCTCGTCTGTCTTGAAAATAGAATAAATCGAAAAAATAAGGAACACTATAGTGATAATACCAGCCCACAAAGAAATAAAATTAAAATCATTTTGCAACTTTTCAAATTCCAATTCCATCAAAGATTCCATCCTCTGCTCGTGGTCTTCCAACGTCCTGGATATTTTATCTGTTTCAACGGCTAAGGCTCTGTTATTATAAGGTATTGTTTTGAATAAGTTGGTTAACTGCTTGCCATCTTCTACCTGAATCTCCTCTATTCTATCCAGTCTTTGACGATACGAATGTGCAAGACAGACATAACTTATAATGGCTATCAGCGAAACCACAATAAGAGAACCTATAAACTGCCATCTATAACCAATCTTTTTATCCATTTCTATTTATCCATTTCTATCTGAGTGGTTAGTTAAAAAAGCAAGCGTTGGGGCCTATAACGCATCAATTCTTTGCCGCATTTCAGCATTGTTGCTCGGTTTAAGCTTCGCATCTATCATTTTCTGTATAGCTACTTGCATATGACATGCTAATCCTAAAGAGGCAGCCATTTTGTCTGCATTCATTTCTTCTTGAAGATTATCAACTGATTTTTCCCCACGCTTTCCAGCAACAATATGACCCAATTCGTGTGCAAGGATGGCAAATTCTTCTTCTATTGTGAAATTACATTTATTGTATGCCTCCTCGCTACGCATTATCTCATTGAACAAATGGTTGCTCGTATATGGAGAGTCATTACTATCATCCCAATACTTTATCTGTCCATCACCCTGTTGGTCTGTATATATCCTAATGTCAAGATTGACCAATTCAGGATAATCTTTACATAACTGACCACCATATAAAATTTCAAAATCCTTAACAGCAGGAATGTTATTGATATTGTTGAAGATCATAATACAAATGGAACTGTTATTTACGGCTCCGCCCCGTCAGTCACAATCCGTGTTGACAAGGCGTTGGCTTCAAGCAGGTTATGAATGGGCTTCACGACACCGGGTTGAAGCTGGGGGGTGTAGTTGGATACAAAGATAGTGTTTTTAGAATGTGATTTCAAAAATATTCCAATTCTTCGTGTCGCGAAATGTTAAAAGTCAAATATTAAATTCCATACTTCGCCGTCGGTTAGATTAGTCGCTGGCCATGGGACAGGCGCTTGTCTCACGGCGGTGAGGACGGCTATCTGAGTTTTCCAGTGAGTATCTCTGCTTCGAGGATGCTGTAAACGTAAGCTGTGCTCTGCGAGTAGAGACCCGTGTGCAGGTCAAGCACCTTGGTGTAAGTCTCGGAGTTGTAAACCGTGTCGAGCGCCTGCTTCATGGTCATGCCCCGCTCTTCCATCAGCCTTAGAGCAAGCTCCCGCACCAGTTCTTCTATCATAAATGTCTCTCTGCTCATAGTTTACGGAGGTATTTGAGGGCACGCTCGGTGCCAAAGAAGTATTGGTAGGTCTCGCCGCCTTTATGCTGGAGCTCAATCACAAACCGTTCCCAGTCAATGAGGTTGGCATCAATACGACGCATCTGAAAACCAACGTCGTCATTGGCGATGGGGCCGTAGATAATGTCGTAGGAGTGCAGCGAGATACGGGTCTTGTTGTTGCGGTTCTTGTGCACGAACTGCCCCCAATCCAGACTGTAGTGTTCAAAGCGAATATAGTTGATTTCGCCATCGGCCATGGCCGCCGCCTCATCGAATTCGAAGCGAGTGATCGTTGGCTTGCCTCCGAAAAGGAGAGCTTTCTTCTCGGCCATTTCCTGAGCCTGCTGTTCATCGAGCGAGAGGTAAAAACCCACGCCAAAGTCTTTGCCTGGTTTCGACTTCATGAAATCAACTGTCTGAATCTCAACATTTGAACCGTGATAGAGTATCATGCCAGTTGTCCTCCATTCTTGCGGCAATAAATGGCCAGGTCGTCAACCACATCGTCGAACGACTGTGTGTGCTCCACATTGTAGAAGCGGTCGACGAAGTCGATGCCATTGTAGCGGTCGAGGTAGCGATAGGCCTGCTGCGAGTTGAGCGAGAACCTTGCCGCGAACTCATTGACCACTGCAATAATATATGCCAGTTTATTATTCACCATTGCTTTAGTCATCCATATCGGATGGTTGTTGATTTGCAAAAATACTAATTATTTCTATTCTCCGCAATCCATGGGAACGCCTTCATTCCACCAGGCTGAGCACGTTGGTTGTACGACTGCCCTACTTTCCAAGAATCATCACCTCGTTATCCTTTGTCTATTCTTTCAATCTTACATTTGTGCTGTTTCGTTTTCTTGTCATAATCAATCCCAACAAGCACAACTTCACCGACATAGTCTTGCAGCGAAACCGCATAACGTTTTTGATGAATCTGGGCAATGGCGGTATAAGCTGATTGATTATATTTCAATTCCAGCACAACAGCAGGCAGTGCACAATGTGGACGAGGCAAAAGCACAATATCTGCAAACCCCTTCCCCGCCGGCATTTCACGAATCATCATATAGTTCTTTTTCGCCGCATAATAGGCTATCGTCAACACACAGGCAAGGGAATTCTCGTCGTTATATTGCAGGACACTCGTATTATCAGCATGAATGGCATCTATGGCAGCGGCAACAGCAACCGTATTCCCGGCAATCGTATCGTTCAACAAACGTTCCGATTGACTGATGGCATTTGCAATCACTGCCCATCCAGTTTCCAACACCACAGCATTTTTAAACTCTATGGCAATCTCTCGGTTTGGAATCCGACAAGAGGCACTGTCTCTATCGTATGAGAGATAACCCAGATGTATCAACACGGTCAGCACGTCATCTTTGCTGCGAACCACTTTCAAGTCATTCTGGAAACTGGAGGTCTCCACCGAACATGACTCTCCGGCCAATAGTCGAATGATGTCGTCTTTCAGACCGTCGAAATTCATGCGGATATAAGTTGCCACGGTTTCGTACGTACCCGTATTTGCCCAATAGCTGTCGCAATACTTGTTATATAATGCAGTCATGACAGACTTCGGGTTGAACATCCCCGTGCTATTGCCTATCTGGTAGCCATCGTACCACTCTTCAAGTGCCTTATAATCCATGTCATGCTGTTGGCACAGGCTGCGAACCTCATCGGAAGTGAATCCGAAACACTCGGCCATTGGACCTGGCTGAACCATTGAATATTCATGGAAATTATTCAACGCCGACTGGGTTTTGTATTTTTTAATGGGTAGGATGCCTGTCATGTATACGCCTGCGAAAGTTGACATGGCCTTGTCCGACTTAAACAATCCCCGCAGCAGATTAATATATTGTTCCGACACCACGCTCCCTTCGGGATATTCTCTCAATATGGCATCCCACTCGTCAACAATCATGATAAACTTTTCCTGCTGGGGTTGAGAAGCTATTGCATACAAAAAATCCGCTAACCCACATCCTTCGAAATATGGAGTGTCAGGAAAGACCTCTTTAAGCTCTTGGATAACATCAGATTGTATATTGGCTACAATATCGTCGGACTGATAATACTGCGATACGAAATCTGTCATATCTAAAAACAACACTGGATAGCGTCGGAAATGGGTAGAGAAAGTTGACGATGAGGCAATCTGCAAGCCAGAAAAAAGCTCCTTGTCCGCACTCCAAATGTCGTAATAGGCATACAGCATCCTGGCTCCGATTGACTTACCGAAGCGGCGGGCACGGCTTACGCACGTGAACTGGCGTTCTGAATTAAGAGTGGCATTGACCAATTCGATCAAAGAACTCTTATCCACATATTCACCATTCCTTGCGGCACGGAACCCATCATTGCCTTTCCTTAAAAACTTTCCCATAACAATTACTGTTTTCCCGACTTCAATCCATCGCAAGCGATCCGCTCGTATTTAGCTTTGAGACTTTGCAGCAAACTGCCCTGCTTTCCACTCTCAACTTTTCAACTGTCTCTACACTCTAAACTCTAAACTCTCAACTTTCAACTACTCTAAACACTACACTCTCAACTCTCAACTACTCTAAACTCTAAACTCTAAACTCTCAACTAATCACAGCTCCGCCCCGTCAGTCACAATCCGTGTTGACAAGGGCTTGATTACAAGCGAGTTATTGGAATTATATAGCAAGGAAAACAAATCCAAAAACCCTATAGTTAGTTGCAAAGATAGAGAAAAAACATTCAAAAATGAAATTCGGAGGTTTTTTTTGGAAAAAATCAAGCGCGTACAATGAAAAAGCGGAGTTGGTGGTTTTGCCAAATCCGCTTTCCGTGGTAATTAAATCAAAACAATTTACTGGATGCTTTGTCCTAAACAAGACGATGCGCACTTTTCCAGTCATCGATAGCATGATATTGTAACCTTTCAAATTCCCTTCGATCAAAATATTGCGCGTACTCAGGGCGAGTAATGATGTCAAACAAGGATGCTTTTTTCAACAATTTTGCCCTATCACATTCTTTGGTGACAGGGCATTAATAAAAACAACTTGTGAAAAGACTTCACAAGGTTAGGGTGAAGTTTTTGGAGTGTAGTTGAGGGGAAAGATGGGAGGTGAGAATGTAAAGTGAGATAAAAGTTTAAGGTTGTTGTATTGTTTGAATAATATAATCAACCGGTTCAACATTTGTCAGCCCAGTGTTTTCTTCAAAAACTACTCTAGCTCGATTTGTCTGAGGGCTAATGGCAACATCACGGTATGGTATATATGATTTTACCAACCCTATCAACCGTGACGAAGTATTATACCGTGTTCCTTGTATACTTGTTATCTCTGGTTTTATTATCACGGGACCGCCACTATTCCCAGGAAAAACAAACGCATCCACAATGTAGTCGCTACTATGCCCTTCTAGCATGTCGTGTATACGCGCTATAGCTCCACTTCGTAATATTACATATTGCCTTGTAGTACCAATAAAGCCCATAGGATAACCAAGTACAAACACGCCGTCTCCTTCTGTCGTCCCAATTTTCTTCAAATCTGCTATTGTATAGCTGTCTTGGCCTAACACAAAAAAAGAAACAATAATTCCATCTCTTTGCAGCAAAGGTGCGTTTATCAATTCTACTGCTACATCTACATTAGGATTGGGGTGCTGTTTATAGAGCTTATTACCTGCTGCATCTACAAGGTCTAGTTTATAGTCCTTGGCTGGCTGGCCTCCTTGAGGATTAAACTTTAAATATACAACTCGATTCCCCTCAAAAACATGTTTGTTCGAAACGATATAAACGTTATACTTATCTGCAGCCATAGTATTATCATGGTAACCTACAAGAAAACCTGTTCCAATCCAGCTTTTGGTTCCAACATTTGTTGGATTATCAACACCTATTGCGACCACGCAGTCTAAGTATTTTGGTACTATCAATGCCATATTGTTACTTACTATCATTGCTGTCCCGTAAAAAGGACAAAAAGTCTGTTCATTTTTTCAGCACATCCGTGCTTGGAAAGCAAACTGGTATAGTGAACTTGATAGAATTGGTATTCTGTTCAGAACCAGTATCCTTTACTCCGCCTCCAATGTTCAGAATGCCCACATTGATTTTTGCACCACCTTGGCCTTCGGTAGCATCGGTCACGGTAGTCGTGATATTCATTTCAACCATCTGCACCCATCGTTCAACCGGGCCACTTTTTTGATGCTTTCCAATCCAGAAATGGCCATCGGTATGAAAAGTAGAGTTCGGATTGATAATCACTCCTGTACCTTCTAGCCTCTTCATTGCTTCATTGATACCTTCGGTTATCTGCACTAATGATTCGGTTATGTATTCTTTTAGCTCCATATTGCTAATGTTATTGATTACTATGGTGTTGATAAAATGTGTCACTCAACCCCAAAATACTCGTATGCGCTATTTTGAAGTTCGTATAAGGGATCTCCTTGACTATTTTTCCCCTTATATGCAATGAATCCAGCCTCCTGCAATTTATCAATAAAAGCATTCCAACGTGCCTCTTCTCGACCTTCGCCAACTTCATACTGATTGTTTCCAAGGATAATTATCTTGCCGCCCATGAATCCACATACTAAACCTAAATTATTATTAGATTCTACCCATTGCCGCAAAACCTTATACTCTTTTTCCGAAAACACCGTAGGGGTAGGGAGTGAATTGTATGCTATCTCATCATGCTTCTCTTGTGGTGAATCGTATGATAGTGCCTTAACTTCTTTTATAAACCGGCCACGGGCGGTTTCCCATTTGGTTTCATCAATGGATTCAGAATGGAAAAACGCTATGAGGTCGTCCTTAAACTCGTTAAGATGTCCATTGAGCATATCCGCATCATCGTTGAGGTCGATGCATATCTTCTCTCTATTGATAACACCATGCATGTCCTCAGGCTTGCAATCGTTGGTCATGAAAGAGCTGAACTTGGTGCCTAGCACCCACGCCGCACCCATTTCATTAAGACATATCGCACTCTGATAATAACGAGGCGAATGTATTATCACCATGTAAACCTCATATTGGTCGAACTGGCGCTTCAATTCCTCAAGGATATCTCGCGACTGCCTGATGCCGTAGCCCGGAACTGAGCTACAGAATATTTTATCGCCATCAGGACCTATTATGAAATTGATCAAGTTGACCAATGCATCTGCATAATCTTTGTCCTCCTTTTTGTGGCTGATGAAGACCTTCGGAGGTTTGTGGCTGTCGTTTTTCTCCTGTTTGGCGGTTTCCTGTATCAATGTACTTTCCTTAAACCGGAATCCGATTCTTTGGACAAAGGAATCAAGTTTAGCCAAAGCTTTTTTTATCTCTGTTGTGTACCAATCCCGTTCAGACACATCATGTCGGTAGGGTGACTGCAAACATAAGTCCCATTCTGAGACGAAAGCATCCTCCTTATCAAGAACAGTCTGAAGAAAGTCATGAACATAGCATTTCCATGATTCATACTCGGCCTCGACAGGTTCAAGTTCTTCTTTGGGTGTATAATACAAGCGTAAAGTTCCAAACACAGCCGTGCCATCGCCATAATTATTCCTCCCAACATGCATCTGCTGAACTTGCTTGAGCAAATTCTTGCCTCTCTCCTTTTGTGATTCTATTTCAGTTATAAAATCTTCTTTTGTCATCTCTGATGGTTTGAGGTTAGTTTATTTGATGGAAGATGTTAATTGAAATTTGTTTGTATTGGTCTGTTTATGCAACTTTGAGTCCTTTAATACGGAATAGAACATCTTTACAGCATCAGAATAAGCATTGTACTTCTTCTCAGACAATTTCTCTCTCATTGTCCGCAGTTTCTCTGTCTGCCAAGCAATGATAATTCCAGCAATTGTTACTATTGCCGGTACCAGAATCGTCAAAATCGTTATTAAAGCTTCTTGTGACATGGCTCAAGAAATGGAGTGGGTTCTACTTCACAAATTGTTTCCTTTTCTTTTAAACAAGACTTTTCTCAAGCTTATTGTTCTTTAACAATCACATGTAATTCCCCATAAACAGGTTCAATCAATTCGGAATCAAACACGGTCCAATTGATGGTAAAGTTACCACATTTGGCAATATCGACATAAACGGGATTATCGCTACTCAAGTGTTCGCACAGATTATGGATTAGCTTGTTTGATTGATACTTAAATTCATGGTTCTCAACTGGTTTCTCGATATCCTTGATTTCAATGTCTTTGTATGATTTGCCAGAAGAATACAATGGATATGCAAAACTCCGGATGTCGCTGTTCTTTAGCGTCGGTTCCTTGGGGTCTTCAAGATGAAAAACCTGTTTGCAGTTTTCATCATACACCAAAACATCAGAAGGAAATGTGACAAAAACCATAGTATCACCAAGGGACGAAGTGCCTACATTGCCCAACCATAAATCAATTCTCACAAAACGCTGGTCAGATAATTGCTTTAAAAGCTCACATTGCTTTATTGCGATCTTTTTTTCAAAGAAATCGTCCAGCTTTTCGTTGTATTCTTCCCGATACTTGATGGCGCTATAATCCAAATTGGATGACACCCGAACTGCTTGAACCTGCTTCCCATAAGACTCTATATTGGTTGATTTATAGGGATATTTTGCTTTTAATTGTGCTTTATATGTCTCAAGTTCCTTGCCTATATCAACAAACGCAGGCTTATCTATTACAAGGCGATCTGTTTGGTTTTTAAACTGAACTTTTGGCTTTGGAAGCCTGTCTTCGTGCTTTGCCAGTTGTTCCTTCAGTTTCTTTATCTCCTTCTCTTCTTCCGAAAGTTCCTCGGATAAAAGAAGGTCGTCAGGCATTTTATAGAAACCCAGCCCGAGATGCTTTGCCTTCAATAAAATGCCATTATCACCCGAGACAATAACCGTACTTGAAGAATCATGTGAAGCATGAAGGGCCGAAAGTATGATCCAATCGTCATTGATATCCTTGTGGAATCTGGTGTCGTCAAATGCCGTGAAGGGTGGATTGTCCATCTCCTCAACGGCTATTTGTGCTGCCTCCCCTTGCAAGAAAAGCTCACTAAAGCGTGACGACAGTTTCTTGGCGCGTTTCTGTATTTTCCCCCTGCTTTGGTCCTTGTGCTTGTCTATCTCGCTCAAAACCATCATCGGTACACAAATGGTCACATCATCATCCACCAGTGTCTTCCAATCCACCTGCTCAAAATCCTTGTAATGAAGGTATACATTTGTGTCGAGTACCAAGTATTTCATCATTCATTTAATTCACGATAACCCCATCTTATCATCCTCATTTCGTAGTAGCAGCATCTGCGTACTCTTCCTCCATTTCCTTGATGCCTTCCTCCACTGGGTCTCTGTCGGGGATGTCCTTCAAATGCTCGGCTGCCAAGTCGGACAGTATCTTTGGCGTCATTCTATGCACCCGTGACCAGTCCCGTGGCCACTCGGCTCATCACCTTCGTCGGGTCGACGAAGACGGCCAAGAGGATGCCGGCGATGAAGATGACCAGGAGGATGTAGAACAGGGCGCGGTGGAGACGCATGGGGGTTAGTTGAGAGTTGAGAGTTTAAAGTGTAGAGTTTAGAGTTGAAAGTAATTTTAGGTAGGCATATTATTCTTTCACTTCATAACTCTCCATAAACTTCAGCGCCTTAATGACCCGATTTGTATGGAATGAAAGCTGATCATAGGTCTTATAGGCTCGCAGCTGGAGTATAGCAGCAGCTGCATCCAAGATGCCGCTTTCATAAAGGTTCACCGTGGTAAACACGTTGTCGTTGGCGACAGGACCAAAGACCAAATCAAAATCATGTTTTATCGCTCTCTCTTTTCTGCAACCGACCACAAAGTTGAGCCAAGCCTCATCCACACCATGAAACTCGCGGATTTTTAGAGTCGGGTCGTTCAAAACAGCATCATCTATCTCATAGACAGACACAACAGCTTTGGCGGCTTTGGCTCTGTCTTTTTTAATACTCGCCCAATGCTCAGCCTGCTCTGCAAGGGTGGTGGTGTAAAACCCTCTTCCAAAATCGGTTCTTTCCCGACCATAACGGAGCGAAGGTTTATGCACTTTTACTATTGAACCATGATAGAGTTTCATTGTCTTCTTCTCCTTTGAATAAAACGGTCTATCTCATCAATGACATACCCCGTACCTTGGGTGTGCAATAAATCATAGTTATTGAACAAGAACTCATCGGCATCATACTCCTTGAAAAGCGCCAACGCCTGCAATCCTCCCACCCCCTTGCTGAGGGCATACTTTTCCAAAGTATAAGTGAAAAACTCAAATTCTGGTTTGGATACTTCGTAAACTATGTTTTTACGCGCTCTCTCAAACTCCTCATAAAGCGCTTCCGAGCTGAGATACCACCATTTTGCACCTTCATTGTACAGTTCCTTATACATGGGATTGGAATAGATATAAATCAGCGCCTCATCTAAAGAAATTCGCCTTTTCTGCGACACATACTCCGCCAGACTAGATATCTTTATTGGTACTACGTTTTCTTCGTATTTGCCCATGGTTGATTGAGAATTGAAAATTTAGAGTTTAAATGACCCTTATACCATTCAGCAAAGGATCTGAAGCCTTCCCTCAATGTGATTTTTGGTGTAAACCGACCCCTAACCACTACGACTATATACTAATCAAATATGATATACATCAGGCAGCGGACAAATGTTATGGCAATCCAAAATCACCTTCCCTTTCAGTTTGTCCCAATTCTGCTTGATATGATCATGCTTTACCATGATGACCACCATATCTACTTCGGAGAGGAACTGGTCGAAATCAAGAATCTGATTCGGCACAATAGCTTTATCGGTGAAGAACGGGTCAAAACTCTTCAGCGGACGGGCAAGATGACGCTCCTGGATGTCTATCATCTGCAGGGTCGGGCTTTCGCGAACGTCGTCAACATTCTCCTTGTAGGTGATGCCGTACAGA
>JAEEGK010022769.1_pt1 | contig 13129 bp, 11 predicted proteins | sample 8958771 | NCBI WGS metagenome assembly JAEEGK01 (sample SAMN16246547, study PRJNA631951) | gut metagenome | biome: gut microbiome; feature: rumen; material: SC-attached | host: Bos | place: Iran: Karaj | collected 2018-10 | reverse complement strand
GATTTTTCGACAAGAACCCGACGGGCAAACTCCGCAAGATTATCGACGACAATGCTGCAATTACGCACACCTTCGTCGCGCACGAAATGCCCGATATATCGGGCACCATCCTGATTCCCATCGTGGCGCTTGTGATGATGTTCGTTTTCGATTGGCGACTCGGCCTTGCCTCTTTGGTGCCTATCGCATACGCCTTGTTTATTTTGGGCACGCTTGGTCGCAGGGGAACCAAGTTCATGGAACGCTACATGCAGGCCCTTGAAGAGATGAACTCCGAAGCGGTGGAATACGTGCGCGGAATTCCCGTAGTCAAGGTTTTCCAGCAGACGATTTTTTCGTTCAAGAGTTTCTACAACAGCATCGTGACTTACCACAAGATGGTCACAGCCTATTCCGACAACTGGAAAGTCCCTTACTGCATCTACACGATTCTCGTGAACGGATTCGTGTTGTTCCTGGTGCCGACGGCAGCGCTCATCATCGGTAACGACGGCGATGTAAAACTCACCATCGTGAACATGATGATTTACGTGTTGGTAACACCATTGTTCTCGCAGTGCGTGATGCGCAGCATGTACCTGAGCAACGCCACAAACCAGGCGGGAATCGCGGTTGACCGCATCAACGATATCGCCCGCACCAAGGATTTGGAAGTTTGCGAAAATCCGGTGCCGATGCAAAAGTTCGATGTAGAATTCCGGAACGTGAACTTCACTTACCCCGATACCGACAAGCCGGTATTGAGCGACATTTCGCTCTCGGTACCGGCGGGCCACACGGTAGCACTTGTCGGGCCTTCGGGCGGCGGCAAGAGTACGATCGCAAAACTCCTACCGCGCTTCTTCGATGTCGATAGCGGCGAAATTACTATTGGCGGTGTTCCGGTCAAGCAGATTGACCCGAAGGAACTGATGAAGAACGTTTCGTTTGTGTTCCAGAATACTCGCCTTTTCAAGATGAGCATTTTGGATAACGTTCGCTACGGCATGCCCGACGCGACTCTCGAGCAGGTAAACAAGGCGCTCGACCTTGCGCAGTGCCGTGAAATCATCGACAAGTTGCCGGGCGGCATCGATACCGTTATCGGGAGCAAGGGAACTTATCTTTCGGGTGGCGAGCAGCAGCGAGTGGTGCTTGCGCGCGCCATCTTGAAGAATGCCCCCATCGTGGTGCTCGACGAGGCGACCGCCTTTGCTGACCCCGAAAACGAACGCTTGATTCAAGAAGCATTGCACAAACTGGCCGCAGGCAAGACTGTGCTGATGATCGCCCACAGGCTTACAAGCGTGGTGAACGCCGACCAGATTATCGTTGTTGAAGAAGGCGAAATCGCCGAACGCGGAACGCACAGCGAATTACTTGAAAAGAACGGCATTTATGCCAAGATGTGGGCCGAATACCAGCAGTCTGTCACATGGACCCTCGATAATTCCAAGGATAATGAAGGAGGCGAAAATGTATAAGTGGGTTCAGAATACTTTTGCTCTTTCGGAAGAAGGTTCGCGCACGTTTGTCCGTGGCGTACTGTGGACATTCCTGCACTTTGTTTCGCTCATGTTCCCGATGATGATGCTCTTTTATTTTTTGATGGAGCAGATGGGCATTGGTGAATTTGCAGGCAAAACTCCGCACGGAACCTTGTTCTATGTGGGAATTGCTGCAGTCCTGTTTATCGTGATGCTTGTCATTTACAGGTTTTCGTACAGTGCGACTTACAGCAGCGTGTACGACGAAAGTATGCGTCGCCGCGTCTCGATTGCCGAAAAACTCCGCAAGCTGCCGCTCTCGTTCTTTGGCAAAAAGAACCTTTCGGACTTGACATCGACCATCATGGACGACTGCAATGCGCTCGAAATGATTTTCTCGCATGCGGTGCCGGAACTTTTCGCCGCCATCGGGAGCGTCACCATTATCGGAATCATGTTGTTCTGCTACAACTGGAAAATGTCTATCGCGCTTTTCTGGGTGGTTCCCGCAGCGGCATTGCTCATTGCGCTTTCCAAGAAAATTCAGGACCGCTGGTTCGAAAATTCATATAACGCCCGCCGCGTGATAATGGAAGATATCCAGGAGGGTCTCGAAAACGTGCAGGAAATCCGCTCGTATTCGGGCGAAACCGCCTATCTCAATCATTTCGACAAAGACTGCATCAAATACGAAAAATCGCAGATGGATTCCGACGTGAAGGTGGGCTCGTTCCTGAATTCGGCACAAGGCATTCTCAAGATGGGCCTTGCCACGGTGCTGATTACTGGCGCACGCCTTTGGACCAAGGGCGAAATTGACGTGTTTACTTACTTGGTGTTCATCGTGTGCGCGGCGACTGTCTACAATCCGGTTTACCTGGTGTTCAACAACCTCGCTGAACTGTTCTTTGTGAACGTGCGCCTGCGCCGGTTCCGCGAAATGGACCAGATGAAACCTCAGGAAGGTGTAACCGTATTCACGCCCCAGAATTATGATATCGAATTCAAGGACGTCGATTTCAATTACAACGAGAACAAGCAAGTCCTGAAAAAGGTTTCGTTCACGGCAAAGCAGGGCGAAATCACAGCACTTGTGGGCCCGAGCGGTAGCGGAAAGACGACTGCAGCAAAACTCGCGGCACGCTTCTGGGATATTCAAGGCGGCAAGGTAACGCTCGGCGGGCAGGACATCAGCAAGATTGATCCTGAAACGCTCCTGATGAATTTCTCTATCGTCTTCCAGGACGTGGTGCTGTTCAACACGAGCATCAAGGACAACATCCGCATCGGCAAGCGCAGTGCCAGCGACGAAGAAATCCTGAAGGTCGCAAAGCTTGCGGGCTGCGACGATTTCGTGCAGAAAATGCCGCAGGGCTACGACACTATCATCGGCGAAAACGGTGAAACGCTCTCGGGCGGAGAACGCCAGCGAATCTCGATTGCGCGCGCCCTGTTGAAAGACGCGCCCATCATCTTGCTCGACGAGGCGACCGCAAGCCTCGACGTAGAAAATGAATCCAAGATCCAGCGCGGCATTTCGCAGCTGGTGAAGGGCAAAACAGTCATCATCATCGCGCACCGCATGCGTACCATCGCAAACGCCGACAAGGTCGTGGTACTGCAAGATGGTCACATCGCCGAAACGGGCACCCCTGCCGAGCTCAAGGCGAAAGGCGGCCTGTTCTGCAAGATGCTTGAATTGCAAATGAAGAGTAGTCAGTAGGAGGCACGAAAGTGTCATCCTGAGCGGAATGCCGCAAGGCATGGAGTCGAAGGATCTAGGAAGAATATGACCGCACAACGTTTGATGGATTACAAATTGGTTCGCCAATGCGCCCCAACGCTTGCCGCCCGCAAAGTCGGCAGCCTCTTCTGCGTCGAAAACTGCACGCCGATGCACGAACCGCTTTGCGCTTTGCTTGCCCGCTGGAACCGCGAGCTGAATCCGTCGGGCATATTCGTGCGCGTAGTCGCAGAACGTTGCGGGCGAAGCTTCGTGTACGTTTACCGCCGCAACCTCCTGAAGCGTCTGTGCGAAGCCAGCGACGTTCGACACTTCCTCGAACAATACGACTACAGGCATTTTGACGAAGACAAACTTATTGCAAACCTGACGTATCGTATCGGCAAGTGCCACTGCTTTCCGCACGAAATCGGGCTTTTCCTGGGCTATCCGCTCGAAGATGTCAAGGGGTTCATCGCCAATGGCGGGCATAACTGCAAAAGTTGCGGTTACTGGAAGGTGTATGGCGACGTAGAAGCTGCGGAAAAGCTCTTTGAATGCTTCAAGAAATGCTTTACGGTCATGAGCAACCTCTTTGAACGCGGCTACTCGCTACCGATGCTCGCCGTCGGGTAAAACAATCCAACCTCTGTGTCATCCTGAGCGGAATGCCGCAAGGTATGGAGTCGAAGGATCTATAACTAAAACAATAGGAGAATCACAATGGAAAAAATTGCAGTCATTTATTGGAGCGGAACCGGCAACACCGAACTGATGGCGAAGTACGTCGCCGAAGGTGCAAAGGCCGCCGGCGCCGAAGCCGACGTGTTCAGCGTCTCGGACTTTTCGCAGGGCCAGCTGAGCGAATACGCCCGCTATGCGCTGGGTTGCCCCGCCATGGGCGCCGAGGAACTCGAAGATTCCGAATTCCAACCCTTCTACGAAGCTGTTAAGCCCGCACTCAACGGCAAGAAGGTCGCCCTGTTCGGCTCTTACGGCTGGGGTGGCGGCGAATGGATGAACCCGTGGAAGGCCGACGCGGAAGCCGCCGGGCTCGTACTTGTGGCAGACCCGCTCGCCATCGAGAACGCACCCGATGACGCTGGCAAGGCCGCTTGCCAGGAACTCGGCAAGGCGCTCGCCACCGCCTAAAAAGACTTTTTCTTTGTTATAGTGTTTTGGATTGAAGCAGCCCCGACGGAATCACACTCCGTTGGGGCTTTTAGAGGAGTTTTTCAATGCAAGTTTCTCGTGTCAACAAGGTTTTTGCCCGATTGGGGCATTTTCAGATCAAGTTTCGCTGGTTGATTCTGCTGGTAACGGCAATTGTGACGGTTTTGGCGAGCCTCGGGCTCCCGCATCTGCAGATGAGTAGCAGTGAAGAGGACTGGTTTGACGACTGGGACAAGGTGAAGATTGACCAGGCACATTTCAACGAAAAATTCGGTAGCGATGACGGTTACATGGTGATGGTCCGTGCTGACGACGTTTTTACGCCGGAGGTGTTGCAAGCAATTGACAGGCTTTCCCGTAGGCTCGAAAACGAGGTGCCGTACGCCGACCGCGTTGTTTCACTGACGCACAATTTGTCGATTCCGGTTGCAAACGACGAAGGTTTTGAAGTCATCGATCCGTTTGAAGGCGGTGTTCCCAACGACCCACAGGAACTGGAAGCGAAAAAGCGGCTGATCCTTTCTCGCGAATCGCTCGTGAACAACATCGTCTCCGACGACGCGAAAGAAACATGGATTATTCTTGCGCTGAAATCATACGAAGGCGGCGTCAACTTTGGCAAAGACAGCATTGCGCCCTTTGCACGCAACGTCATCTATTCCGACGAATTCAAGAGCGACAAGTTCGAGATGCTTCCGACGGGCATGAGTTACACCGAGATGGAAGAAAACGAGGTCATTTCGCGGGAATGTGCTATGCGCATCGGTTTCGGGTTCCTGGTGATGCTTGTATGCCTTATCTTGTTTGTACGGTCGCTGCGCGGCGTGGTGGTGCCCGCGATTGCAACGATTGGCGGCATCGCTTCGGTGCTCGGCATCAATGCGTGGCTCGGCGTTGTCGGCGACGAGAGCATGGTCGCGCTCCCGGTGCTTTTAGGCATGGCGCTTTCGGTGGGCTATTCCATCCACTACATCAATTCGTTCCGCATGCATTTTAGGCGCACGGGCAACCGTCGCGAATCCGTGATTTGCGCAGTCGAAGAAACGGGCTGGCCCATTCTCTTTACCGTCATTACCACAGTCGCATCGCTGATTTCGTTCCTGTTCGCAGGCATCCGCCCAATCCGCTGGATTGGCGGGATTTCGGCGGGCATCGTCACGATGGTTTATCTGTACGTCATCATCCTGATTCCGATTCTCATGAGCTTCGGCAAGAATGCTAAACCAGACCCGACGCAAGTAAAGTCGGCGGGGGCCACCAAGGCGGACATTCTCTTTGAATTCTTCGGACGCAAAGTCTGCAGGCACAGCGTTGTTGTCGCCGTTATTTCGGCGGCGGTGATGTTGCTGCAAATTCCAGGAATGATGCGTATCGACGTGAATATGGACTACACCGAAACCATGGGCGAAAAGATTCCCTTCGTGGTGCGGCTCAAGGACATGCTCAGCGGAAAACTCGGAAGCCTTTACGACTTTAACGTGATGGTGGAATTCGAGAATGACGACGCGCTCAAGGATCCCGCCAATATGAAGCGCATCGAGCAACTTGAACAGAAACTCGGCACGCTCCAGCTCACGAAAATTTCGGGCGACAAGCCGCGCGTGCAATCGGTGACGCGCCTCGTGAAAGAGATGAACCGCACGCTGAACGCCGACAGCATCGAGTATTACAAGATTCCCGACGCACAGGACATGCTCACGCAATTGCTTTTCCTGTACGAAATTTCGGACCCGGACGCTCTCTTTGAACGCATGGACGAAGAATATAAAACCACATTCATCCATATAGAACTTTCGGGCTACGACGCCAACAAAATCGTCGAGGACCTGGATTCCGCAAACGCTTATGCCGCCCGCATTTTCCCGGACGCCAAGACTTCTGTCGTGGGCGAAGTCGTAAACTACGCCGAAATGAACGGCAAGCTGGTCGGCGGGCTTTTGCGCTCGTTCGGCGGGTCGTTCGTGATTATCGCCATCATGATGATTCTTGCATTCGGGAGCATCAAGGCGGGCCTTATCGGGATGATTCCAAACGTCGCGCCGGTTCTCCTAATCGGCGGCGTCATGGGCTATTCGGGCATGCCGCTCGACATGATCACGATGATTGTGATGCCTATGATTTTGGGCATCGCCGTCGACGACACCATCCACATGAACAATCACATCAAATACGGATTCGAGCGCACGGGCAGCTACAGGCACGCGCTACTGCTCTCTTACCGCGAAATCGGAAAGACTATGGGCATGACCACCTTCATCCTTTGCGCGATGTTCTTCGTATTCATCTTCAGCCCCATGGGGGCCCTCCACAACGTGGGTCTGCTCTCCATCGTGGGCCTCGGAGCCGCACTCATCGCCGACTACACGCTCACCACGGCACTTGTGTACCTCACAAAACCGTACGGGAAAGGTTAATACTATCTTTATGGCATGAACGAGCCGATTGTACAAATTGCCCAAGGTCTTGCCATTCCGTTCTTAGGGACGGTTCTCGGGGCCGCCTGCGTATTCTTTATGAAAAAGCAGATGGGGCAAAATCTCAAGCGGGGGCTTCTCTCTTTTGCGGCGGGCGTCATGGTGGCGGCCTCCGTCTGGAGCCTACTTTTGCCTGCAATCAGCGCAAGCGAATCGATGGGCAAACTCGCTTTTATCCCGGCGACGGTCGGATTCTGGGCCGGCATCCTGTTCCTGTACATTTTAGACAAAATAACACCGCATTTACATTTGGGCAGCGCCACTCCCGAAGGCCCCAAAGCAAAACTCAAGCGCACGACCATGCTCACGCTGGCGGTGACTTTGCACAACTTGCCCGAAGGCATGGCCGTCGGCATCGTTTTCGCGGGATGGCTTTCGGGGAATGTGGCCATCACGCTGTCAGGTGCGTTTGCGCTTGCCATAGGCATTGCGATTCAGAATTTCCCTGAAGGTGCGGTGGTTTCGCTCCCGCTCCGTGCCGAAGGGGCTTCCCGCAAAAAAGCTTTTGCACTGGGCGCGCTCTCTGGAGCGGTAGAGCCCGTAGGAGCCTTAATCACGCTGCTTGCGGCCGAAGCGCTCTCGCCGTTCATGCCTTACCTGCTCTCGCTTGCGGCAGGTGCCATGATTTACGTGGTTGTGGAAGAAATGCTCCCCGAAGTCAGCGAAGGCGAGCACTTTGACGCAGGCACCATCCTCTTTGCCGTGGGCTTCACGCTCATGATGGTGCTCGACAGCGCTCTTTAACATCTCCGCTATGCATTCAGCATAGCATCAATCAACTTTTCCTGATTGCCTTGCAACGGGTACTGTTCTACGATTTTTCCGTGTTCCATGCGAATTACGGACTGACAACAGTTTAAGATGAATTCAGGATCGTGCGTAATCACGAGCAACGTTTTTCCGCTTGCGGCAAGTTTCTGGAGAGTCGCCGATACGGCAAGCATCTGCTTGTAATCCAGACCGCTGGTGGGTTCATCAAATACGACAATTTCGCGACCGCTAGAAACACCGCTACCGATTGCGACACGCTGCTTTTGACCGCCCGAAAGCGCCATGGGATGGCTACTAGCGTATTCTTTCAGGTTGAGCCTTTCAAGGATTTCTAGGGCGGAATTTTCATCTTGCGGATTCATGCCTAGCAAGATTTCGTCAAGGACGCTTTCTGTAAACAGCTGGTGGTTTACGTCCTGCATGATCAAGTACGCCCCGTACTTACGCGCCTTGCGTTTTTGTCGCCAAGTTCCGCGGAGCCCGCACAGCACTTGGGCTAACGTCGATTTCCCCGCACCATTGTGGCCGATTACAGCCGTAATTTCACCACGCGAGAGCGTGAGCATCGGAATGTCTAAAACCGAGAATTTGCGGTTGTAGGCGAAATGGAGGTCTTTGAAGACGATTAATTTTGTGGTAGATTGCTTCGTTGAATCTTTAGATCCTTCGACTTCGCTCAGGATGACACTTTTAGAAAGCTGTTTCAGATTCACACAGCGCAGGCCGAGGCTTGCCGCATATTCCAGGCCTTTCGCTTCAAGTTCTGCTGGAGTCCATTCGTGTGCAATGCGACCGTCTTTTACATAGCAAATCCGGTCTGCAATGTCGCGCAGGTAATGGATGCGGTGCTCCACGATAATGACGGTCTTGCCGCGAGATTTCCAGAACTTGATGATTCCAGCGAGGTCTGCGACTGTTTTCAAGTCAAGATTAGCCGAGGGTTCGTCGAGAACGAAAATTTCGGGATCGGTCGCAGAGACCGAAGCGCAGGCGATTTTCTGCTTTTCGCCACCAGAAAGGTGAAAGATGTTTCGACCCGCCAAATGTTCTATGTGGAATTCCTTCACGACGCGATTCACGCGTTCCCTGATATCTTCCGGATCCATTCCCAAGTTTTCACAGCCGAAGGCGATTTCACTGTCGGTATCGATATTGAAAAACTGCGAACGCGGATTCTGGAAAACGGAGCCCACATGTCTTGAAATTTCGGCAAGTGTCATATCGGCGGTATTCTTGTCGCCGAGCAATACGTCGCCCGCCATCGTTCCCGATTGATAAAGCGGAATAAGACCGTTAATCAGTTTGGAAATGGTCGTCTTTCCGCAACCCGATTCGCCCACAAGCACAACGCATTCGCCAGACTTGATTTCAAAATTCAAGTTCTTGATGACGGCATCGTCAAGGGATTCCGTGTAGGAGAAGGAAACGTTTTTCAGCGAGATGTTCATGTGCGAGCCCCTATAAACAGCGCTATTACAGCGCAACAATATGACGCCACAACAACATCTTGAACGTGGAACCCGATTTTGACCATGCAACTGCGTCTCGTTTCTGGAGAAAGTCCGCGCGTCGTCGCCGCTACCGAAAGTTCATCACCGATTTTCGTAAGCGACACCAGCAGCGGAATGAGCCTGTATTCCAGAATGGTAAGCGGGTTCTTCAATGTCCGCAGGGTGAATAGGCGAATGCCGCGCATGTGCATCGCATTCCCGATATCGCGGGCTTCGTCAAATACGGTCGGGAAAAAGCGAATCATCACGGCCAAGGGAATCGTCATCTTGTTTGGCATGTGCATCCGTGACATTCCGGCCATAAACTCATTCACCTTGGTGGTTGAAATCACATAGTAGAGCAATACGCAAATCGGCATGCATCGATACAGAAAGAACATGGGTGCCGAAATGAATGTGCCGAAGAGCCCGAAATTTTGCCCCTTGAGCTGATAAAAGAGGAATGCCGCCACGACATAACTCAAAGCGAATAGAAGCACGAAGCGGATCTTGCGTTCGGCAAGCAGTAACACCGTAGGGAGTGCTGCCATCGTAAGGCTAATATAGAGAGGTGCCGAAAAGAGAATGGTATTGGCGACTACAGCTATAAAAAGTTTTGTTCTGGGGTCGAGTTTCACTTCGTGATACCGATACGCTCAAAATGCTTTTTCATGACGCGCTTGGCGATAAACGACCCAATAAAGCATCCAATAAAGCCAAGGCCGAATTCAACCACCAAGGGCCAATACGACTGCCCTAAATTCGTCATATAGGCCACATATTCTTCGTCGCACATGCTGGCGGCCAATTCCAGATACTGTTCGGTATTTGTCCACAATGGAAGAAGCATCGACGAAGGGGCAATACTGATTGCCATATTTGCAAGTATGCAACCCCAAAAACTTTTCTTGCTCACGTGCAATGCAATGCCCGCCAAAAGGCCGCCTAAAACCGACATGGCGATAATCGTCCAGTCATGCCCTGTCAGGAACATGACCATGCCGAATAAGAAGCAGAACAAAGTGCAGCACAATAGCGGGCGGTCGATTTTTGCGAAGAATACGAACACAGGAATGCTCGCCACAAGCCCTACCAGCCCACAAACGACAACGATAAAGACCGGAATATACCCGATAAACGCCACCAAAAAGCTAATGATTACATAGAGGGCACCAAAAATGCCCACATTCACCAGGTCGCGGACCAAGGTATTCGATGTTTTTTTTCCAGTCGTTCTGATATTGCTCATATACACAAATCCTTTTTTTTAGAAAATCAGCAATCCGATGTGGTAGCCGATAAAGGCTAGCCCGAGCGATAGGGCGAGATAGTAACCCATGATGGTTGCTAGCCACTTGAACGAGCCTGCCTCGCGGTAGGTGGTGCCCATCGCCAGCACGCAAGGAACGTTGAACATCGATGCAAACAGGAACGCGAGCGCTTCGGGCTTGCTGATGGTACTTGCAAGAGCCTCGCCCAAGTTTTCGCTTGCAGCCACACGGGTCACAAGAGAGAACGCCTCGCCGGTGTGGTTGAATAGCGTGCTCATGATGCCAAGCGAAGCTTCCTTACTGAACATGCCGCCCAGATAAGAGACGAACAGCTCCCAGCGCATGCCAAAGAACATCGTCACCGGCTCAATCGCATTGCCAATCTTGTACAGGAACGTATTTTCCACATTCCCGTCGCCTGCGTAAGAGAGCGCCCAGAAAAGAGCCGCCACCATCAGGATCATCTTCAAGGCCTTCTTGAAAATGCCCCAGGTGCTGCGCCCGACCATCGCGGCAATCATCTTCCAATGCGGCTTGTGATAAGGAGGCAATTCCATAATCATGCCCACGCGTTCATTCTGCGGGACAAGCTTTTTGCCGAACAGGCGCGAAGACAGATAGAAGCTTGCAAAAATCAGCGCCACGTAACCAATACCGAACAGCGGAGCCGCCGATCCGAAGAAAGTCGACGCAAGAAACAGCACGACAGCCACCTTGCTCCCGCACGGAATCGCCCACAACAAAACGAGCGCAAGCAAGCGTTGTCCGCGGGTATCGAGCACGCGCGTGCCGCAAACCGCCCCCGCCGTGCATCCAATTCCAGAGAACAGCGGCATAATCGCCTTGCCCTGTAAGCCCAGGCGCGAAAGCCAGTTGTCGAACGCATACGAGAAACGCGCCATGTAGCCGATTTCTTCGAGAATGCGGAATACGAAAATGATGGAGAAAATGAAACTCGTCATACAAATCGTGATGCAAGTTCCACCGACGAGCACCAGATTGATGAACGAAATCACCACAGGCCAGACGCCAAGTGCGCCGCCAACACGTTCTACGAGCGACTGCAATACAGGCTGCATTCCAAAACCGATTCCCATGCCCGGGAAAGCAAGAATCATGCACGCAATCAGCGAAACGACCATGATGCCGAACGCAAAGAACTTGCCCTTGATATGGTGCGTCGCGATGCGGTCCCACTTGCTGAAAACTTTCTCGATGGATTTCGGCGTGGCAGACTCACGCACGATTTTCGAAACCCAGCGATACTTGGCCTCGCCGGTGAGAATACCGCCGTCACGCCCTTCTTCGCTATCGAGGATTGCATCAATCGCATTTTTGCGGGCGAACGGAAGCATTTCATTCACCACACCGCAAATGAGCTTGTCTTTTTCAAGGAGTTTTTCAGCAATCCAGATTTTTTCGCAAACGCCATACTCAAAGTCGCCCAAGGCGGCCTCGATGCGGCTAATGAGATTATCCGTTTTTTCAGCAAGCTCTCCCCCGCCAACGAGTTCCTCGCGCAGGCTCCCGCTATCCAAGCAAACGGGCGTCTTGATAGCCGAAACCATCTTCTTGAAAAATTCAGGGTAGCGCTCCGTTTCAGCAGCGCTAAAGCCAAGCACAGGAACACCGAGGCGCTTTTCTATCGCAGCCGCGTCAATCTTCTTGCCCGCCGCTTCAGCCACATCCATCATGTTGAGCACCAGCATCACAGGCATGCGAATGCCCACAAAATCCGCCAGCATATAAAGGCTACGTTCCAGCTGCGAAGCATCTACCAGAATGCAGACGAGGTCCGCCTTGCCGCTTTGAATGTAGTCGCGTGTGACGACTTCTTCTTCGGAGTTCGCCGAAAGCCCGTAACTGCCCGGAAGATCGATTACTTTATATGTCGTGCCGTCAAAAACAAATTCACCCTCGGCCTGCTCCACCGTTTTGCCGGGCCAGTTGCCCACGCGCTGGTGAAGTCCCGTTAAGTTGTTAAAAAGTGTCGATTTACCGGAATTGGGCTGTCCCAGAAGGGCTATTGTTGCGCTGCTCATCCTGCCACCTCCGTAACCTCAATACCCAAACACTCTTTTCTGTTAAGAGCAATAAAGGTGTCCCTTGAATAGATGAGCATGGGTCTGTTCTTGTCATTTCGGATAACTTTGATACTGCACCCTGGTGTAAGACCGATGGATGTGATCCTGCTCATAAACCTCTCATCACCTGTAAGCTTTTCGACAATTGCCTCACTGTTTCTTGTTAGTTCGCTTATGCTCATACTCTCCTCCTTATATTTTATAGACATTTCCAATAAATTATGTTAGTATATGCTAACAGCTACATCAATACTATTATCTGATAATATTTATCAAGAAAGCGTGATTAAATGATTTCTAATATTATTGCAATACTCATACTGATACTTATATGTTCTTTTGCCATATCCGGCTCAATCAAGCACTTTAAAGGGGAAGGCGGATGCTGCGGTGGCAGTTCCGTAGTCAAGGAACCGGATAAAAAACTCGATAAACCTGTTATTGGTAAAAGAACATTTTTTGTAGAAGGAATGCACTGCGAAAACTGCAGAAACAGAATAAAACGCACCATCAACAGCATTGATGGTGCGTCCTGTAAAGTCAACCTAAAAAAAGGCCGTGTAGATATAGAATTCGACAGAGAAATCGATGATGATGTTTTCATTAAAGCCATCGAAAATCTTGATTTTCACGTTGTGTCATAACGATAATGTCCGTTCGGGCTTTGCCATTCCCCT
>JAEEGK010022768.1_pt1 | contig 13130 bp, 5 predicted proteins | sample 8958771 | NCBI WGS metagenome assembly JAEEGK01 (sample SAMN16246547, study PRJNA631951) | gut metagenome | biome: gut microbiome; feature: rumen; material: SC-attached | host: Bos | place: Iran: Karaj | collected 2018-10 | reverse complement strand
AAAAACTGCGTGAACTCCTTCTGCGCCACCTAGCATATCTCTCCCCTTCGGTTGAACAGAATACAGCGGCTGGAAGTCGTCCCTGCGTCCAGGGCCATAATGTATTTTACCAAATCAAACCCCTCCTTCCGCCTCAGAACATCGCAAGAAAAATGCTGAGCACCATCGAGGCGGCAAGGGTATAGTAATTGCCGTGCTCGTCCCTGCCGTCCCGGAAGATCTTCCGGGCACGTTCCCGGTCCAGCAGCTCAAAGCCGTTGAACTGCTCCGCGCCGGTCGCGCCGCTCTGATCCAGCTCCCGGAGATCGTCCAGAGTGATCTCCGCGCAGAGGAAGGCGTTGCTCTCGTCGGTGATGCCGGGGGTGCAGAAGGCGCAGGGATTCAGGACGTACACCCGGTCGCTCTCCCGTACGGTCAGTCCGCTTTCCTCCCGGATCTCCCGGATGGCCGCGCTCACCAGAGGCTCCGGGCTCTCCCGGTCCTCCGGGTCCAGAAGTCCCGCTACCGGGCTCAGAAGGAACTGCCCCACGGGATAGCGGTATTCATAGGTCATCAGCAGGCGCGTTTCACCCTTCGGAAGGTGCAGCACCACGGCCACCGTTACGGCGTCGGGGAGCATCCGGCGGAACTCCGCATCCGCCATCCCTGCCACCAGGTCCTTTTTTTCTCTGCGGGACGCAGCATAATAATGCTTCCCCTCCCCATAGGAAAGGTCATAGCATTTCAGAAATCGGGATTCGTATAAGGTCTCGATCCTGTCCTTATCCATGGGCATAAACGGTCTCCTCTCTCCGGCAGGTCCCTCTCGCGCCTGCCTTCCCGGTTTCGGGGCGTATCCTTCCCGTACTGTCCCGGAGGCAAGCCGGATCGTCATCACTCCAGACCATAGATCCTTCGCGCCTCCGCCTGGGTCGCTGTCGGCCGGCCCACTTCCTCCGCGATGTCTCTGATCTGCCGGAGCAGCTCCAGATTCGTAGGCTTGTCCTGGGGATCGAAATGCATTTCCAGCCCGGTCTTGATATGGCCGCCCAGTTCGATAGCCCGCTTGAGCAGGGCATAATGCTCCCCTTCCAGCTGGCTGCCCGCGCCCCAAACGGAAATGAACCAGGGAAGCTGAACACCCGAGCGCTCCAGGATGTCCAGGTAATAATACAAGCTTTCCACCGTAGCAGGAGCGCCGGCGGTATTGATGGGCTGCATGGAGGTAAGGCCGTAATCCCCGATAAAGTACAGATCAATGGAAGAGCCCTTCGGTGACCTGCCGCAGCGAATATAGTGCAGGGCGGTTCTGAGGTATCCCGTCTCATACACGCCCCAGACGCAGCCGAGGTGATTCCGCTCGCATAAGGCCACCTGCCGGTTGATCGCGGCATTGTCAACGTTGTAGGGTATGCCGCTGAGGTTGCCGTTTTCGTCCGCAGCCAGAGGAAGATTGACCGAGCCGGGATCCACCACGCAGACCTTCAGCCCGGCTTCCCGGGACAGCAGCTCCGCATGCTCCAGACCGGAGGCTGTCGGATCAAAGGGATCCAGTGCGGAGCCGGTGCAGTACCAGAAGACCTCAGGATACTTTTCCAGCACGGGTTTCCAGGATTTCAGATAGTCGTCCGCGGCCTCTCTGCCGTGAAGCGCGATGTTGGTGTTATGGGCATGGATCGCCGTCGCGCCGGCCTCCCAGCACCGAAGGGCTTCGTCCGTGATCTCCTCGTACTCGGTGGGGATATTCGGATTGTATATCTTGGACCGCACGCCGTTGATATGCGCTTCTATCATGAGAGGTGCGTCCCAGCAGGGTTTTCTTGCTTCCAGCCCGAAAAATCTGCTCATGCTTCTGCTCCTTTCCCGTAAAGGTTTCCTTTCTCTGTGCTGTATTATATCAGATTCGAGAGGCATAAAAAAGTGGCTCTTCACGGAACTCAGTGTTCTGCGAAGAGCCCAAAAACCGTCGGTCAAGGGAAGAGAGGCCGGTCGGAAGAGGGACGCTGCCGGACCGGCGGCCTCCCCCCGGGAAATGCAAAAGCGGGAGGCGGTTTACCCGGCGGCCTGGCGGCGCTGCGCGGCCCTGGCTTTGACCTCGGCCTCCAGGTCCTCCAGCGAGATGACCATGACCTCCTTGCCGTTGGCACGCATCCTCTCGAAGGGAGTCATGCTTATGAGACTGGAGGCGAAAGAGCAGAACGACGTCATGAAATCATCATCGTCGGCGTCCTCCTCTTCGTCCTCGTCCTCATCCTCATCCTCGTCCTCGTCGTCGTCGTATTCGTCCTCGTCGCCGTATTCGTCCTCGTCGCCGTATTCGTCGTCTTCGTCGAAGTCGATCTCTTCCTCTTCTTCCTCCGGCTCCTCGCCTTCTTCCTCTTCGTCCAGCTCATAGGAAGCACGGAACCGGGATACCAGATCCCCGTCCTCCCCCTCGGCATACGCGTCGTCGTCCAGACCGTCGAAGGGCCCGTACTCCGGCTCTTCCTCTTCCTCCGGCTCCGGCGTGTACTCCGGTTCCACGACCGGCACGGGCGAAGAAACGGGAGTGTTCTCCATCTCCCCCGGGGCGGCGTTCGCGCCGGCCCGGAGAAGCTCGTTTTCCTCCTGCAGGCGGCGAAGGCGCTCGTCCATTTCCCGCAGCCGCGCCTCCAGGGCGGCGGCCTGCGGGTCCTCTCCGGATTCGGAAGGCAGTTCTTCCGGGGCGGCAGCCTGGGCGGGCGCTGGCGCGGCGGCATAGGCAAGCGGTGCAAAGGGATTCCCGGCGCCGCCCCGCTCGGCGGCATCCGCCATCCGGCTCAGGGCGGACGCAATGGTCCCGAAGACCGACTGGGCATCGGGTGCGCCGGGGCCCGCCACCTGCTCCAGATTCATGCCGGCATATTCCCGCTCATGCCCCAGGGGCGCGGACTCCTGCCAGACAGGATAAGCTTCCTCTCCCTCGTCCGCCTCGATCTGAAGCGACACCCCGCCGGAAGTGACGGTGGGCAGATTCTGTTCCTCATAGGCGGCGTACTCGTCCTCGTCGAACTCCTGGAAGACGACCCGGCTTCCGCCGGTCTCCTCCGCCGCCTCCTCCCATTCCTGGGGCTTCCACCGGCGGGCCAGAGCCTCCTCATGCAGCGCCTGGCTGGGGGACACAAAGTCCTGCCAGTTTTCCTCGCCCTGCTCGCCGGAGAAGTAGCGGCTCTGGTACTCCCGCTCCTCGAACATCTCCGTGATGCCCGGCGCGGTATCCACCTGGAAGGTGGAACGGGACGTGGGGCTCATGACCGCGAAGGCCTGGCCCCGGGGGGCCTGGACGATCTGTTCCTGCTCGTTTTCGTTGATGCCCCCCGCTTTTTCGTAGAGCTTCACCAGGTCCTGCATGTCGTTGGGGGCCAGGGCGAAGATAAAGCTGTACTGGCAGGCGTTGATGATGGCCGTACTCTTCCGCGCCAGCTCCTCGGAACCCACGAAGTCCTTGATGTTCTGGGTGATGACGATCTGCATGCCGTTGTATTTCCGGATGCGCTTCGCCAGCTGGAACATGAAGTCCAGGGCAATGGGGTACTTGGCGTCGATGAAAACGTGGGCCTCGTCGATGACCACCACCACCTTGCGGTGGGCCTTGTACCGGGTATTGTAATCCCGGTTCTTGATGATCTCGTTGTCGATGTACTTCAGCACCAGCAGCATCTGGGCGTTGGCGATGGTCTGGTTGCGGTTGGCCAGCATGCTCTGGAAATTGAACACCGTAAAGTTCTCGTCGGTGGTGACGGTGCTGGGTCCGTTCCAGATGTTGGCGTTGCGCCCTCCGCTGGAGAACTTGGCAATGTAGTTCATCAGGGTGCGAAGAAGGTCCCTGGTAAAGGGGTTGTCGGTACTCTGGAACTCCTGCAGTACCTGGTCATAGAGGTCGTCGAAGATGGGATAATCCTCCGGCCGCAGCAGGCTCAGGTCCGTCTCCTGGGTGATGTCGTGGGTGAGGTACATATGATCCACCAGGGTATTCAGATACTCCATGGCGTCCTTTTCACACTCAGGCATGATCTGCCGGAAGAACTCCTCCAGGAACTGCAGGTGCGTGGCGTAGCTGCCGCTGGGGCCGGAGTCCCCCGCTTCGTCGTCGTCCAGGGCGGTGATGATGTGGAAGGGGTTCAGCCGCCCGTACTGGGCGTTGCCCACGTTGATGATCTGCCCGTGGAGGTTCCCCGCCAGCTCGGTATACTCGTTCTCGGGGTCCAGGATGAAGATCTTCGCGTCCTCGGCGGCCAGATTGGCCAGCAGGGACTTGGTGGCGTAGGACTTGCCGGAGCCGGATTTGCCCACGATCACCATGTTGGAATTGACCCGCTCGCTGTCCCGCCGGAAAAAGTCGATGAAAACGGGGATGCCGTCGCTCTGTCCCAGCTTCACGCCGCCCTCGTCGGAGATGTGGGCGAAGATCCAGGGGAAGCAGGCAGCGACGGTGTTGCTGGCAATGCCCCGGCCCTCCTTCGCCAGCGGGTCCAAAGCGCTCACCTGGGAGCCGATGAAGGCCTGCACCTGGTCAAACTCCATGTTGTTCAGCCGGAAGCCGCTTTCCTGCCAGGAGCGCCGGATGTTCTTCTTCATCTCGTTCACGGTGGGCAGCTCGCTGGTAGGGGGCTGGGGGATATGGAGGTTACCCCGGGTGGAAACGATGTCGTAGGCTGTGATGTAGATGTTGCACTCCAGCAGGGCCTCGCCGTCGCTCTGAAGGGTGCTGAGCAGATCCTGCAGGGTGTTCAGGTGGGTCTCGATCTCCAGACGCCGGGAATCCACTCCGGTGGCGCTCCACTGGCCCCGCAGCTCCTGGAGGCTTCGGTCGATGTTGCGGATGGCCTTCGCCCGGTCCATGGGACGGCACTTCACCACCACCTTGGTGCCGGGAATGCTCATGACCCCGGCCAGCCAGGCGTCCCCCACCGTAGTGGGATAATTCACCACCCGGAAATTGTGGGTCACGATGTGGTTGACATCCACCCGCCGCACCCGGATATCCACGGTGTCCGGCTGGGCCCAGAGATACAGGTCCTCTGGCCGGAGCTTTTCCGCGTCCCGTTCGTCGAAGTCGATCTGGTTCGTGTATTTCAGGAAGATCGCCAGTCCCAGGTCGTCCAGCCTTCGGACGGTCAGCTCCCCGGTGTGAAGCAGCTGCTCCGCCTCCCGGATCTGGAGCTCCAGCTGGCGCTTGTCGCTCTCAAAGAGGACCAGGTAGTAGGCGGGGGCGATGACCTTGTTGTCGGTGCAGTAGGAGCGCAGCTCGTTTATGCGGTCGTATTCGATCTCCACCCGGGCCTTCAGCTCCTCCTCGGATAGGACGCCGTTTTCGTAGCTGCGGCTCAGATCGTCCAGCTTGGCGTACTCCCGGTCCAGGTAGCGGTCATACATAATGGGCCGTTCCAGCTTGACGATGTTGGCGCTGTAGCCGGCATGTACGGAGCGGAGAATGCGCCCAAGGCAGTTTTCGATGGAGTTGGCCCGCCGGTGTTCGCTGAAAAAGCGGAATTCCACCGGGTCGATCTCCAGCACCGCCCCGTAGTAGGAGCGGTTCAGGTATTCGATGAAGCCGTCCTTGATGCCGGTGAAGGGGATGATCTCCTCCATGCCCCGGCGGTGCAGCTCTGCCTCCTTCGCCTCCGCCTGCTTCCGCTGGAATTCCTTGCTCTTCTCTGACACCCCGGCAGAGGGCTTCCGCGTCCGCCCCGCGGGTCACGGAGTTGACGGCGCTCCGGGCAGTGCCGTAGGCCAGACTGATGTACTGCTGGGCACTGGCAATGGTGTAGAAGATCAGGCCCACCAGCAGGGCCACCACGCCCAGGATCACGAGGTTCAGCACCGTGGCGTGAATCACCCGGGAAGCCAGGGAACGGCGCCGATTCGGGCGCCGGGAGGAATCGAAGGCTTTCAGTTTCGGCATCACTTCACCCGTTTCCCAGCTTTTTCAGGATCGTGAGAATGTTTTTTCCATTCTCGTACGAATACTCCACCTCGTCCATGGTCTCCTTTACCAGCAGGATCCCGAGCCCCCCCTCCCGGGACATGAGGCCCTCCTCGGAGGTATCCGCATCCTCCCGGGCCAGCGGATCGAAGGGAACGCCGCTGTCCAGGAACTGGATCACCACCCGCAGGGGATCCTTCAGCACTTCGCAGCGCACCTCCGCCTCTCCGTCCTTGGGGCAGTATGCGTAGCTGGCGATATTGACGAAAATTTCCTCCACCGCCAGTTGGATCTGAAGCTGGATCCTGCGGGAGCAGCCGCAGGCTTCCAGCTGCCCGTCCACAAATACGTTGATTGCATCCAGGGATTCCACCTTCGCCGGAACGGTCAGGATTTTCATGTTTCCTACCTCCGTCAAACAAATTTGAATAAACGAGTAAAGCCCGTAACCTCAAAGACCTCCATGACCATTTTGCTGGTGTTTTTCGCCGAAAGGACGCCGCCCTTGCGCCGCAGGTCCATATAGGCGTGCTTGAAGGCGCGCAGGCCCGCGCTGGACACATATTCCAGCTTCTCCATGTCCAGCAGCACGTTGTCAAACTTGCTGACCACGTCGCAGAGGATCTTCTCCACGTCGGCGGCGTTGGTGGCGTCGATGAATCCGTTGAGCTTCACCTCCGCGTCATTGCCGTGCCGGATCAGCTTCATATCTCCCGCTTTCTTCTGCGCAGCAGCAGGCCGCCGGAGAAGGCCATGGCCAGGCCGCCCAGGACGGGGAAGAGCGCCGTTCCGCTGCCGCCGGTAGAGGGAAGGGACGGGCCGGGGATGTTCTTTACGGTGATGGTATACACACCTTCATTTTGACTGATCGATGCCTGACCGTTGTCATTCCCTTCCGATCCGTCATCCTTGGTCAACTCAACTGTACGGTCTTGATTGATCCTGAAATAGACATACCTCGTCAGGATGAGGTAGCCGTCAGGCGGACGCGTCTCTTCAAGCCTGTAGCGTCCGGCAGGCAGGTCGGAAAAGTCGAATTCGGAAACCGAGGTCATATCGATATCATCATACACGATGTTGCCGGCTTTATCCGTCACAACGACCCATATATCGGAGGAGTTGAATGTCGTCAGCTGGAACTTCGCACCTGTGAGCTGGTTGTTCTTGTCGTCCTTCTTAACCAGCTTGAGCGGCTGCGGGGCGTTCGGAATGGCGATGGAATAGGTGATCTTTCCCGAATCATCCGTCTCTGATGTGAGCTCTACTCCGTCAGGATGACTGCCTAACGTTATCACTCCCATCTCGCTGATGGTGATATCGATGTTTCCGCTCAGATTGCAGTACCGCTGCGGCGCAGCTGTCTCACGCAGCTGGTAGGTGCCGGCGGGCAGGTTTGTGTCGATGTTCGGGATTACGCCGTTTTGATCCGTTATCAGGTCTTTATAAACCGGATGCGCTTCATCCCAGGTTGAGCTTTCTCCGATCGTCACCTGTTTATACAGATCGAACTTCGCTCCCGCCACCTTCACATCTGCATTCGTGCTGTCCACCTTGACTGCCTCAAAATCATAGGGATGGTTTTTGACGGTAAGCGTGAGGATGCCGTTTTCCGTGGTCACTTCGTAATAGGCAGGATAACCGGCGGGGATCTCGGGGCTTACGTTCAGCTCCCAGCCACCAGACGTCGTCGCAACCAGCTTGACCGTCAGCGACTTGTCGAGGCCCACATATCCCTGCGGAGCCTTCAGCTCCGTCAGCGTGTACGGCACATCCTTCTGCAGGTATACCCGTGCGATCAGACCGTTCTCGTCGGAGGTTTTCGTCGCCGGATCAAAGAGAGAGTAGGATAAGTTCTCGCCATACCGCAGGGAGAAATCCGCACCGGACAGCGGATCACCATCCCAGTCCGCCTTCACAAACTGAACAAGCGGAAGCTCCGCCGGCGAGTTGGTCGCCTTGAAGCCCCTTACGTTGTCGCTGATATCCACCGGCTCTGCATAGGTTACCGTATATTGGATCTTCTCCGCTTCGCTCGCATTCTTGAGCGTACCGTTCAATTCCACAATACCGTCCTCAAGGATGGGCTCGATGCTGTCATAACCTGAAACCACGCCATCGTTCCCGACCGCAATCCCCTCTCCGGTCAGTTTCACTTCGAATACGGCATAGTCCGTCAGCCCTGTATCTGCGATCGGGAGGTCCAGATACCACCAGTAAAGCTGCTGCGTCGCCGGGTCGGAATTATATGCCAGTTTCTGAACAGAACCGTTTACCAAAGTGACGGGGACACCATTTGTGTCGACTTTGTAAACCGCGAAATACGCCGGGTCGCGATTCTGCATGCTCGACGCGTCTTCCCACACCTTTTCGAGACGCAGTCCGTATCCTTTGTAGTTCTTCACCACCGCGCTGGCGTCGACATCCGTCCGGATCGTTCCGTCGATTCCATCCCATGGATCATATGGATCTGTGTGAACAGTGGATTGGTCATTGGTATACTGCCAGAACTTATACCCGTCAGGTGTTTCGGTCGGCCGCTCAATGAGCCTGTACTCCGTGCCGGGAATAAGGCCGCGCACCTCGACGGTGTAATAAGCCGGTATGCCCGAAATGGAGCCGTTTCCTGTCTCAAAGCTGGCCCAGAATTTGCCACGGTGTGTCACGCTGCCGTTGGGGTTTAAGACGTCGTCCGTCAGGTCGTCGTAGTTTTTCGTACCATTCGGGAAAGGTCCATTCAGATACCCGGGGTAATTCTCGCTCGTGATTCTCTCGAAAACCTTCAATGCCGAATTCCACGTGCAGTAATATCCCTCCGGATCCTTCACGTGGTAAATGCTTAGTCTTGCCGGGGAAAAGTCTTCATCGTAGGGCGTTTTGAAGTACAGACGGAAATCAAACGTCTCCTCACTTGCATCCTGTTGAAGCCGCGGAGCATTTTCGCCTATTGTACTGCCATCCGGATTCACTTTAACAGGCTCCGTATCATATCTCCTGTACAGTTCCTTCGTAAACTCCAGGTTCTTAAGAGTATCAACCTTGTTGACATAATTGACATAAGGTCGATCGTCGGTCGTCGCCATATCAATTCCGTAGTCATATAAGCTGCTATTCCCGGAATTCTGCTCTCCGGAATTTTCAACATCGTTGACGGTTACTTTCGTGAATACCGTCGGATCAATCCCGCATTCCACGATCCTGTATTCGCCGACGGTAATCTCATCGCTGTCCGGATCCGGTCGAACAACGGGGAAATTGAGAACGGCCGTCTCATCCGGCTTCAGCATGAAAACGTTGTAATACGTGACGCCGGCCACTGTCATTTCCGGCAGGAACGTCACCGGCCTGGTGCTGTCTTTGTAGAACACATAATCCGTCGGCGAGGCTCCATACGGATAAGCCGCCGACTGCGTACCCGGCACAAACGCGTTTCTCAGCATCCGCTCAGGAGCGGAAGGACCATCATTCTCCATTCGATAGTAAACCTGGTACGGGAACCACACGTTGGTCGTCTCGGTTTTGTCCACTCCCTCGAGTTCCTTATGCAGCTCTACGGTACCCTTTTTGACGGAAGCCAGGTTGAACTTCATGTGCAGGTTGGAAGCCCCTGCACCGCGCTCCATGTAAAAGATGCGCATGGTGTGCCTGGTGTTGTCTTTGAAAACCCATTGTCCGGCATCGTTCTGCTCAAATTTACCCTTGGCGAGTTCCCTTGCTTCGTCTAAAGTCGGAGCAAGGCCACGGGCAAGGTAGTTTTCGGCGAACAGCTCAAGCAGTGTCGTGGTCCTTCCGTGCTGCGTACTTTTGGGATTCAAAACAACTGCACCGGTTCTGAAATTTACACTGCCGGATACGGCGCTGTGGATACCGCCGAGGTCAATGACAAGCTCATCGTCCACATAGAGCCAGAAGTCGTCGTCTCCGGAAAACTCGAAGATAATATCGTGCCCCCAGGCATCCAGTCCACTGGGCGTCTGGACGAAGCCGGCCTCCAGCTCCATCGCGAAGAAATAATCCGTGGTTCCTGTGACAAGGTAAAGCTGCTCATGTTTGCGCGGGTCCGAATCGGGCAGCAGGTCGGCGGTTGTCGTATATAAGTTCTCGGTGTTTACGGAAGTAAAGCGCCCCGCCTCGATGTCATTGTACGGGAAAAACTGTCCGTGCTGCAGCGTATCCTTTTTGGTGGTATCATTGGATCCCAGTTCCTGGTAAACCACGAAATCGCTGCCATGCAGAGACGCGAAATTCTGAGCGCTGTTATACTCGTAATAACCGGTGGCACGGTAGGTGCTTTCAATGAACAGATGGTTGACGACTGTTTCTCTTGAGAAAAGACCGGCAAGCGATCCGCCGGAGCCTGGATTCATTGTCGTCGGATATCCGTCTGTCAGATCTGTCGAGAGAAGCCCCGGCGTATGCTCCCAGGTTTTACCGTTCTTAATGCCGTTTTGAAGGAAGGCGTTCATCTGGCCGGTCAAGTCCTCGGTATTCTTCCCGTTTGAAAGGTCCACCATCTTCATCACAATGCCATACTGGTTGTTGTCTACCGTAGGAACCGTATGGAGCACATCGTCGACGGGAAGATCTTCCATGATGGCAAAGTAGAAATCCAGACCATCCACCCTGACACATGGTTCAAGAACAGGGTCGGTCTGATTCAGGTCCACCGTCAACGCGGAATACATGTATTCCGGCGTATCCCACGCCACGATCGGGGAGTAATACTGCTTATCCGTGCGGCCTTGCAGCAATATGCCGACCGTATCTTCGGAAAGGATCGTCTGGTCGGAATACTTCGGAGCAAGATAGGAAGGATCGCCGTTGCTCCTGGCGTATAGATTTTCCAGCTCGTAGTATCCGTTGGGCGTATCGGTGCCTTCATAGACATACTCGGTGAACTGCCACAGCATGTCGTTTATGTTGCCGCCGTACCATTCAATGGTATCACCGTTTTCACTGCAGGGCACAAGCTTACCCTTGCTGTTGATCGCGTAATACTCATAATGATCATTTTTCCATTGACGAGCGTAAATGATGATCTTGGCGCCTGTATTTACCTTCTCTGTATCAGAAACGCTTACCTTGGTAGCCGTATAGACTTTTTCATAATCTGCCAGCACTTCCTCGGGCCGGGATTCAACAAGATACAGCCACTCGCTGCCGGCTGTACCGCCCACATTATACCCCTTTGCGTACTCACCGCTGTAGGTCAGGGTTTTGCTTCCTGCGCCCACAGATTTCAGGCAGATCTGACCTTCGTTGTTGCCCGTCCCAGGTTTCACCTGAATCAAGCACGTATCGTCCGGCACATCGACCAGGCTGAGACCGTCGGCCGTGATTTTGAGGTATTGTCCGTTGTCCGCCTTCAGGTAGTAATAACTGTTGAGTTTGTTGTTGGGGTCGTTTCTCACCCATTCGAACGTCCACTTTGTGACGGTATCCGTCGTATTGTTGGGAACATACAGCTTGTTTCCCGCATTAGACTCATGCGTCATCACGGTCAGGAATTTGGCTTCAAAGCAACCAGGATAATGCTCCTCATCGCTCTCATTACCCATTAGCGCTTTAGCGGTCTTTCCGCCGGTCCAGGTCATGAGGCCGTAAGTATTACCGTCCAAGCCGTAAGTATCCGTGTTGGGATCGGTCTGTTCCCATAAATACAGATTATTGTTGCCGTCGTTGGAACTCTTTTTTGCGTAAAAACCCGCTCCGGTACCGGTCTGCATGTTCCAGTACCAGTCTCCGTTGTGTATTTTGAAAACGCCGCTTCTGTTCACCTCGACCGTAAACGCGGTCTTTTCGCTTTCATCATCTGCGAAGGAAAGACTTGCGCTGTTATTGTTGCTGACGTACTTTTTGTTTGTACCGTCCATGCAATAGATATAATACTTGCCATCAGACGCGCTCTCAAAATAATAAAGCACCGCGTTGTTTACCGTTGGCACCGCTTTCTGGCTGGTTCTTTGGATACCGGATATGGTATTCCCGCCGGATGTTTTTGACGTTGGAGTACTTGTCAGGTAATAACCGCTCGTATGTCCAATGTAATATCCTTTGGAAGTCAGGTTTTCGAGAGAAGTCAGCTTCGACCAGCCTGCCTCAGCCCCCGAGGGTCCGGGCACGATGGCATACACCGAGAATCCATCTGCTGCAAAGCGGATAACGTTGCCTTCGGTTTCGGCTTCGAGTACGCTTGCGTCATTCCCGGAATCAAAGTGTACGACGCTGAAGTCACCGGTATTCGCGTCGGCCAGTTCGATCTTCACGTCAACGGTCGTTCCCTCCGCAGGCTGGTACTGCAGGGCCGGGTCGTCCCTGTCGACGATCCTGATGTCAAACAGCCTGATATGGTCCGTGCTGCCTTCTTCCATTCCGAGCGCACTCTCGGACTTTGATACATACTCCTTATACTGTTCGGATTCGTCAAGGATCTCTTCCACGGCCAGATCGGTGTCCTCCGGAATCCCCGTCTCCGGCCCGTACGTCACAGTGATCTCCCAGGTCACGCCAGAGTCGCTGATCACAGTCTTTTTCAGCTGATAGTCCGTCACCTGGATTACAAAGACCTCGTCAGTCTTCATGGTAACTGTCAGCGTCTCCCTGCTCTCAAACGGCTGTACACTGATCAAAGCCCAGTCTCCTGACTCGACTACTGACTCATTGATCTCTGCAATCTGCTCCTCTGTCAGTTCCGCACTATACTGAACTTCCAGCCCACGGCTCTCTTTTATTCCTCCTACCGTACTCTCTTCATCAACCTTCCCGACCCAGACCAGTTCAGGACTGCTGAATACCAAGCTTTCTACATCTGCCACAAACTTTCTCGTCGCATCGCTTACAACCACTCCATCCAGCGTGAGAGGCGTACTGCTGCTTTCCCCCGTTACATCCTGACCTTTTATACCCGGTATTTCCATGGGGTTTTCAATATCCAAATCTCCCTGCTTTTCGGTGTTTTCAGCCTCATTATCACCCTGATTTTCCTCATTTACGTCCTGATGGCTTATCCCCAGCGCTTCAATGAGCTCTTCAAAACTCACAAAGCCGCCGCCGGGAATGCCGAACTCGAAGGTTTTTCCGTCCACTTCCCAGTGGAAGTCCACAGTGTAAACCAGGGCGTACACGGAGAAGCCGCCCGCCTCGAAGACTACCTCGTCCTCGGCCGGGATGCTTTCCAGCGCTTCCGGCGCCGCCTGCTCCACCACCACGG
>JAEEGK010022766.1_pt1 | contig 13130 bp, 10 predicted proteins | sample 8958771 | NCBI WGS metagenome assembly JAEEGK01 (sample SAMN16246547, study PRJNA631951) | gut metagenome | biome: gut microbiome; feature: rumen; material: SC-attached | host: Bos | place: Iran: Karaj | collected 2018-10 | reverse complement strand
CTTGACGAGGCGCTCATCGAGGAAGGCTTCGTGCGCGAGATCATCAGCAAGGTTCAGACAATGCGTAAGGAAGCGGGCTTCGAGGTCATGGACCGCATCAAGGTCTACATGAAGGGCAGCGCGGAGCTTGAACGCATCGCGACCGCCAACAAGGACATGATCAGCGGTGTCTGCCTTGCAGACGAGATCATCACCGGAAGTACGGCCGGTTATGTTAAGGATTGGAATCTTAACGGTGAGGATGCAAGCCTCGGAGTAGTGAAAATATGATAATATTACGGACAGAATGCTGCTATGACAGTATTCTGTCTTATAATTTTATATTTCGGATATGCTTCGAGGTCTGTTACGATAGATCGGGAGTGCCGGTAAGAAAGTGACAAAATGAAGTAAAAAAGGCAGGGAAAGGAAGAAAAGGAAAGGAAGAAAAGGGAAGAAGAGAGAAGTGCGGAACAACCGGTTAGTAAGAAAGAGAAGCCCGGATCGGTCGGTGCAGAGTGCCGGTAAAATTGAAAACAAAATAATCTCCTCAAAAGCAAACACAATGGTATGATATAACAGTCAGGCATTAACCGAAAGATTGTCAAAAACAATAAAAAAGACTTTTGATAGGATAAGCAAACAAGATAAGAAATAAACAAAAATAAGGGTTGGAATAAAGAAAGGACAGTAAGCATGGAAATTAAAAAAAGAGAGTTCCGCGAGAGTGTTGAAAACTACCTCATGACGCTCTACAGAAAGGAAGTAAAGGACGCGTCGCGTCAGCAGATCTTCCAGAGTGTGTGCTACGCCATAAAGGAGCACATCGTTGATGACTGGGTTGCTTCACATAAGCTTGTAGAGAAAAAGCAGGCAAAGACGGTTTATTATATGTCCATGGAGTTTTTAATGGGCAGGGCGCTCGGAAACATTCTCATAAACATGAAGGCTGACAAGGTTGTGAGCGAGGTTCTCGACGAACTCGGATTCGACCTCAACGCGATCGAGGACGAAGAGCCCGATCCCGCGCTCGGAAACGGTGGTCTCGGACGTCTCGCCGCATGCTTCCTTGATTCGCTCGCCACACTCGGATACCCCGCAGTCGGCTGCGGTATCCGTTACAAATACGGTATGTTCAAGCAGAAGATTGAGAACGGCTACCAGGTCGAGGTTCCCGATAACTGGCTTAAGGACGGCAATCCCTTCGAGATGCGCGACGCAGAGAATGCCAAGATCGTCAAGTTCGGCGGATATGTGCGCATGGTCAAGAACGAGCAGGGTCGTGAGTGCTTTGTTCAGGAAGGCTGCAATACGGTTCTCGCGGTTCCTTATGACCTCCCCGTTGTGGGCTACGACAATCACTTCGTTAATACACTCCGTATCTGGGATGCGAGCGCTGTGAATGATTTCCAGCTTGATTCCTTTGATAAGGGCGACTACCACAAGGCAGTCGAGCAGGAGAACCTTGCGAAGACCATCTGCGAGGTGCTTTACCCGAATGATAACCACTACGCAGGCAAGGAGCTTCGTCTCAAGCAGCAGTACTTCTTCGTTTCGGCGAGCGTTCAGCTGGCAGTTTCGCAGTACATGGCTCAGCACAGTGACATCAAGAAGCTTCCCGACCACGTTGTTTTCCAGATGAACGATACTCATCCCTCGGTTACGGTTGCCGAGCTCATGAGGATCCTTATGGATGACTACTTCCTTTCGTGGGATGATGCGTGGGAGATCACGACACATGCCTGTGCGTACACCAACCACACCATCATGTCGGAGGCTCTCGAGAAGTGGCCGCTTGAGCTCTTCTCACGTCTCCTTCCCCGTATATATCAGATCGTTGAGGAGATCAACCACAGGTTTATCAACGACATCCAGGCTAAGTACCCGGGCGACTACAAGATGATCGAGAAGATGGCCATCGTTTACGACGGTCAGGTCAGAATGGCCAACCTCGCCATCGTCGGCGGTTTCTCGGTCAACGGCGTTGCACGTCTCCATACCGAGATCCTCAAGACCGAGAGCCTTAAGGAATTTGCAACATACTTCCCGGGCAAGTTCAACAACAAGACAAACGGTATCACACAGCGTCGTTTCCTTCTCCATGGCAATCCCCTCCTCGCAGAGTGGGTTACCGAGAAAGTCGGTCCCGACTGGATCACCGATCTTTCCAAGATCGTGAAGCTCGCTATGTATGCCGATGATAAGAAGGCTCAGCACGAGTTCATGAATATCAAGTTCCGCAACAAGGAGCGTCTTGCCGAGTACATCAAGGAGCATAACAATGTCATCGTTGATCCTCATTCGATCTTTGATGTTCAGGTAAAGCGACTTCATGAATATAAGCGTCAGCTCCTCAATATCATGCACGTCATGTACCTCTATAATGAGCTCAAGAGCCATCCCGACATGGCTTTCACGCCCAGAACATTCATCTTCGGTGCGAAGGCATCGGCCGGCTACAGACGCGCGAAGGCGATCATCAAGCTCATCAACAGCGTTGCGGATGTCATCAACAACGACCCGACCATCGGTGGCAAGCTCAAGGTTGTCTTCATCGAGAACTACCGCGTTTCGAATGCCGAGATGATCTTCGCCGCATCGGATGTTTCCGAGCAGATCTCGACAGCTTCCAAAGAAGCTTCGGGAACCGGTAACATGAAGTTTATGCTTAACGGCGCCATCACCATCGGTACGATGGACGGTGCAAACGTCGAGATCGTTGAGGAGGTCGGCGCAGAGAATGCAGTGATCTTCGGACTTTCCGCTCAGGAGGTCATCAACTATGAGAACAACGGCGGCTACAATCCGCGCGAGATCTACAACACGGACACAGAGATCCGCAACGTCATGACGCAGATGATCAACGGCTTCTACAGCCCTCAGAACACCGAGCTCTTCAGGGAGATCTACAACTCGCTCCTTGACAGTAACGGTCAAGAGCGCGCTGACCAGTACTTCATCCTTAAAGACTTCCGCTCCTACGCAGCGGCTCAGAAGCGCATCGAGGAGATGTACAACGACGAAGAGCGCTGGGCTAAGTCCGCGATCCTTAACACGGCTCACTGCGGTAAGTTCTCGTCTGACCGCACCATTGAAGAGTATGTTGCAGATATTTGGCATTTGACAAGTGTTACAAGATAACCCACTATGGTCCATTGGGGACGGGGGTTGTGGTTCATCACAATACTACATAGTGAATTACATCTTACGTCTCCTGCACGAACCATTTTTTGAGAGGCGCGGAGACTAAGTATTTCATTAATCTAAATAGCAGCTCGTGCAACACAGTTTATACTGAGCCGCATACGGAGGAGCCGTATCAGTTCACGAAGCTGCCATACACCATCGGGCTCGAGGCACGGATGCCGAGAGAGGAAGATATGAGCCAGGGATGGTGAATATCGACCGGTCCGAAGGCCATAAAGGCATTTTTAGCAGCTTCGCATGAACTGTCGGCGACGTAGTCCGCGGCCTCAGTGTAAATTGTGTTGTACGAGCTGCGTATTAAATATACTGGAGGAAACAGAAATGGGGAAATATTTCGGAACAGACGGCTTCAGAGGACATGCAAACGAGAATCTTCGCGTGGAGCATGCCTTTCAGATAGGCCGCTACATCGGCTGGTACTTCGGTGCCAGAGAGGGGAAGAAGGCTAAGGTTGTCATCGGCAAGGACACGAGACGTTCGAGCTACATGTTCGAGTACGCGATCGTTGCAGGTCTCACGGCCAGCGGTGCTGATGCGTACCTCATGCACGTTACGACCACTCCCTGCGTTTCATACGTGGTAAGGAGCGAGGCGTTCGACTGCGGCGTTATGATCTCCGCAAGCCACAATCCGTATAATGACAACGGCATCAAGCTCATCAACGGTGAAGGCTACAAGATGGACGCCGAGATCGAAGAGCTTGTTGAGAAGTATATCGACGGCGAGAGAGGAGATCTTCCCCTTGCGGTTGATGACAAGATCGGCAGAACAGTCGATTATTCAAAGGGAAGACAGCGCTATATCGAGTACCTTGTGGCTGTTGCGCTTGAGTCCTTCGGTGCGACTGCGCTCGGCATGAGCAGCTCGGGCAAGCAGGCGGACCTCGCGGGACTCAAGATCGGTCTTGATCTCGCCAACGGCTCAGCAACGGCAGTTGCGAAGAGTGTTTTTGAGACGCTGGGCGCCAATATAACCGTTATCAGCGACACTCCCGACGGAACCAACATCAACACTGCGTGCGGCTCCACACATCTCGAGAAGCTCAAGGATCTTGTCAAGGAGAAGAGACTCGATGTCGGGTTCGCATACGACGGCGATGCCGACAGGTGCCTTTGCATCGACGAGCTTGGCCGCGAGGTTACGGGCGACGAGATCATGTACATGTGCGGCGCGCTGATGAAGGAGCGCGGCGAGCTTTCGGGCAATAAGGTCGTTACAACGGTTATGTCCAATATCGGACTTTACAAGGCTCTCGACGAGCTCGGTATCGGCTACGAGAAGACTTCGGTCGGCGACAAGTACGTCAGCGAGAACATGCAGAAGAACGGCTACGCGATCGGCGGCGAGAATTCCGGTCATATAATCTTTTCGAGACACGCCGTTACGGGCGACGGAATCCTCACTAGCATCAAGATAATCTCCGTTATCCTTGCGCGCGGCAAAAAGGTTTCCGAGATTGCTGCGGGCATGAAGATCTACCCTCAGGTTCTCAAGAACGTCCGCGTTACGGACAAGAAGCTTGCGATGGGTGACGCGGATGTCAAGGCAGCTATCGCGGCAGCAGAGGAACGTCTCGGCGGTGACGGACGCGTGCTCGTCCGCGAGTCGGGAACCGAGCCCCTCGTTCGTGTCATGGCCGAAGCCGGAACCGAAGAGATCTGCGCAAAAGAAGTCGAATCGATCATCAAGGTGATCAAGCAGAAGGGATACGAAGCGTAACTGTAAAAACTGTGGGTCAGCTTTGCTGACCCAATTTTTTAGAGGGAACATGAAGAAGCTTGGAATCATCGGCGGCATGGGGCCGCTTGCAACCGCGCGTTTATTTGAACTGATCGTTGAAATGACGAAGAGCGACAGCGACGCGGGACACATCAGAACGCTTATAGACTGCAATCCGGGAATTCCCGACCGCACCCGCGCAATCCTTGACGGCGGGGAAAGTCCGGTGCCTGAGATTGTAAAGACTGCGGAAGGGCTTATTGATTCCGGGGCAGAGGTACTCTTGCTGGCATGCAATACGTCACACTATTATTTTGAAGAAATAGAAGCTGCGCTACAGAAATTCGCTGTAAATCCGACCGATAAAAATGACGGTATTGGTGAGAACACGCAAAGCGTGGAAGAAATGGGCGGCTCGGAGAAGAACATGGATCGTGAGGAGGAATCGAAAGGCACAGAAAAGAATTCAAACGGTGAAGAAGTAACAACAGGCGGCGTTAAGCTCATAAATCTCATAGAGGAAACCGGAAATGTACTGCGTGAGAAGGGTCTGACACGTGTCGGAGTGCTTGCAACCCGCGGTGCCGTGGAAGGAAAGGTTTTCGAAAAGTACCTCGAGCCCATGGGTATAAGCGTTATAACGCCTGACAAAAAGGGTCAAGACTCAGTAAACTCTGTTATATACGACGCGGTTAAGGCAGGGCGCGATCTGAGCGAAGAACTCGCCGGAGAGTTTTGTGAAACATGCCGCAATCTTATTGCCCGCGGCGCACAGGCTCTGATCCTCGGTTGCACTGAGATTCCCCTAGCCATGGACGCGGCCGGGCTGTGGGATAAGCTTGATGACATAGTGTTCGTGGACACGATCCGTGTTCTGGCACAGGCCGGGATACGGGAGGCACGGGGGAAGGTGTGATATCAGGTACAGAATTGTTGCACATTTTGTTTTGCTGTCAAGTGCAAAATCTGCACATAAGTACGACGATATATATGCAATATTTGCACACACGTATTGACAAAAATGTGCAAATGTTGCATAATTGCATATGTAGGAGTATGCAATTGATTGTAGCTTAGAGGTATATTATGGTATCGTTAAAGACACTACGTCAGAAAAATGGTTTATCCCAAAGAGAGGCAGCCAAGAAAACAGGAGTATCTTTGCGCTCGTATATAGATTATGAAAATGATGAAAGCAAAGTTGATACGATTAAATACAGGTATCTGGTAAACACTTTAAAAGACATAATATTGGTTGATGAGGAACATGGCCTTTTGACCACAGAAACAATTATAAAAATCTGTGAAGAAGTGTTTCGCAATAAGGGTGTTGATTTTTGTTATTTGTTCGGGTCGTATGCCAAAGGAACAGCGAGGGAAAACAGTGACGTAGATCTTTTGATCTGTACGGGGCTTTCGGGATTAAAGTATTTTGGAATAGCGGAAGACTTAAGGGAAGCTCTCCAAAAGAAAGTCGACCTTCTTGACTACAGGCAATTGTTGAACAACGAGGAATTACTTAAAGAAGTATTAAAGACAGGGGTAAAAATATATGGATAATACTAAAGGTGACCTATACTATTCTCAAAAGATTGAAACCGACCTTGCCTTTATTATCGAACACATGAAAAACGTGGATCAGGAAAGACTTTATAAGGACGAAGTCTTACTTGATTCTATGCTTTTTAGAATGATACAGATTTCTGAAAATGCGAGGAAACTGACACAAGACTATAAGGACGAGCATAATGAAATACCGTGGCCTGAGTTGTATGGCCTTCGGAATCGTATAGTTCATGATTATGGAAATGTTGATCTTTCGATAGTGTATCAGACCTTGAAAGAAGATATACCTGTAGTTTTGGACAGAATAAGAGGAAAAGAGTGATCGTGGGGACACAGATGAGAAAGAATCTTCTTGAATATTTATATGATAACATAGATGAAAAGCGTGACCGCGTTGCTTTCAGTGACATAAACGAATCGCTTACATTTGGTGAGCTGTATGATATCAGCCGCAGGATAGGAACGAAGCTTTCGAGAGTTGGTGTGTATCGTGAGCCGGTTGCAATCTGCATGGACAGGCGACCCGCAATGATAGCCGCATTCCTCGGAGTTCTTGCGGGAGGATGTTATTATGTTCCGCTCGATACGGCGGCTCCCGTAGCCAGAGTACGGTCGGTGATCGAAACCTCGGGCGCCCGCGTGATGATTTGTGGGAAGGATAATCTTGAGAAAGCGGCAGAACTTGGGTTTGAGGGGAAAGTCTTGATCTACGAGGAAATTTCCGTGTTTAGAAGCTTGGGAATAAACCAAATAAAGGATAAATCGGATTCCTTGATTGAGAGTACGAAGAATTTATGCGGTGTTGCGGAAGCTTCGGAAGAAGACGTGAATATTGACGGAGGTAGGAAAGCTTCAGGAAAAGATGCTAATATTCCGGATGTAGATATAGACGCAGTTGCGCTCACACGCATTTTTGACGCGCAGATCGACACGGATCCCGCGTACATAGTCTTCACTTCGGGGTCGACAGGTACACCGAAGGGTGTGGTCGCATGCCACAGAAGCGTTATCGACTACATCGAGCATCTGTCGGAGATCCTTGAGGTCGATGAGAGTACGGTGTTTGGAAACCAGTCACCTTTCTACTTTGACGCATGCCTCAAGGAGATCTACCCGACACTCAAGTTCGGCGCATCGGCGTGGATAGTGCCGCGCGAGTACTTCATGTTTACCGTGAAGCTCGTGGAGTTCCTCAATGAGCACAAGATCAACACGATCTGCTGGGTCGGCTCTGCGCTCCGCATGGTTTCGGCGCTTGGGACGTTTAAAACAGTCAGGCCTCAGTACCTGCGTACGGTTGCTTTCGGAAGCGAGGTCTTCCCGCCTAAGGAGCTTCGCGCGTGGAAGGAAGCGACACCCGAAGGCACGAAATATATTAACCTCTACGGACCCACTGAAGGTACAGGCATGTGCTGCTTCTACCGCGTCGACAGGGAATTTGAGGATGGTGACGCGATCCCGATAGGTCGTCCGTTCCCCAACAGCGAGATCCTGCTGCTCTCGGATGACGGCAGGGAGGTCGCAGACGGTGAGACAGGCGAGATCTATGTGAGGGGAACATGCGTGACGCTCGGGTACTTCAACAACCCCGGGAAAACCGGAGAGTCGTTCGTGCAGAATCCCCTGAATAACGCCTATCCCGAAATCCTTTACAAAACAGGCGATCTCGCACGCAAAAACGAGCAAGGAGAGCTCGTGTTCGTTTCACGTAAGGACTACCAGATAAAGCATATGGGCCACCGCATCGAGCTCGGAGAGATAGAGAGCGTCGCGGGCGGCATAAGCGGTGTTGAAATCGTTGCATGTGTTTATGACAGCAAGGCGGACAAGATAATCATGGTCTATAAAGGCGAGGCTGAAGAGGCGGCGGTCGGCGATCATCTCAAGGAGACGCTCCCGCGCTACATGCTCCCGGGTCGCATCGTGAAAGTCGTCAGGATGCCCTTTACACCGGGCGGAAAGATCGACAGAAAGGGACTCGCGGAGACATATACCAAGTGAAATGGTCCCTCGGGGACGGGGGTTTGGGGTCATATACATTGCTACATAGTAAAAACTCGAAACTCAACATAAAAAGTTAAAAATTGAATGTACAGAAGGAGCAATATCATGGAAGAATATCTTGACACAATAAAGCAGATCATAGCGGATCTTCATCCGGAGCTTGACGACGAGGACCGCGACGGGTTAGTCGCAGACGGGATCCTTGATTCGTACGACATAATCACCATCATCACTCAGCTCGCTGATGAGTTCGACGCTGTGATCACGGCGGACAAGATCACGCCCGAGAACTTTGACAGCGCGCGGTCTATCGCGGAGCTCGTTGACGAGATACTTAATGCTTAATTCGGATTAGTGGGAAAGGGTCTCCCGGACGAGTTACTTAATCTCCGAAAAAAGTTTGCCGGATAATCCGCATATCTGTAAAAGCCTCAAGGCGTGTGACATAAACGTTGAGAGAACCTCGTGCAGTGTGCGGGATAAACATTATCAACGAATTTCGGAAACAGTCACATAAGAGTTAATGAATAATTGAGAGGTGAAAGAATGGTGAAGAAAGAGAACTTCGAATTTAAAAAATCATTTTTTATCCTGCTTGCCGTGGCAGCAGCTCTGCTTATCATCTTCCTTGCACCCGCGTGTGAGGCGTCCGCGAAGGAATTCGAGGAATGCTACCACTGCGACGGGCTCGGAAAGATGCACTGCTCCAACTGCTACAACAGAGGTGCGGTGGAGTGTGACGGGTGCTTCGGCGCAGGCCACCTCGTGTGTGTCAGGTGCGGCGGCGACGGCAAGGAAAACTGCCCCTCCTGTGGAGGTGACGGGATCACCAGGAACGAAGACGGCGAACTGCCGCCCGAAGGGTCGGAGATAATCCCCTGCGGCAATTGCGGCGGTCTGGGATATCACCCCTGTATCACCTGCCATGAATCGGGCCGGATTGACTGCACAGGCTGCGACGGATCAGGGTACTCCCCCTGCAGGTGCTTCCCGTGCAACGAAAATGGCGGCGACTACACATGCCCTTTCTGCAAAGGAACCGGGTTCTGTCAGGTCGGCTTTGGCATGACCGCGGACTGGAATGACGGCAAGACCAACATCCCCAAGGACGGCGAGCTTGTCTGGTACGACGGCAACAAGCACACATACAGGTACCACAAGACTCCCACGGGCGACCAGGCGAAGCGCATCGCCACGCTCCTCGAGAGTGCGAAGAAAGAGGCGCTTTCGGAGCTTGAGAAAGAATACAAAAAGTACAGCGAGAAGTATTACACAAAAAAGGAATATAAGAAGCTCACCAAGATCTATAACAAAGCGGTGAAAAAGATCAACGCCGCGAGCGACAGGGGCGTGGTCGTGGACACCCGGTACGCCGTAAAGCTCGACATGACGGACCTCAAGCCTTCGGTCCTCAGGAAGTATATCGCCCGTCTTGCGCTCAAGATGCGCGAAGAATCCTGTGTACGCGAGATCGCGGCCGAACGGGAAGATCCGGCGCTTCGCTACGAGATCGAAAAGAACACTCACGATGAGCTTGTTAAGCTCTACAAGGCTAAGACCAAGAAGAAGGCAAAGAAGATCGCTAACGCTTATATAGCAACTCTTAAGAAATCCGATACACTTTGATCGGTGGCGGCCCCGGCAGGCCGCCCGCATTAACGGAATAAAATCAAAGCAAAACGAATAAGGAACAGTAGGACATGCTTTTTACCTCATATGCATTCATAGGGTTTCTGTGCGCGGGCCTGATCATTTACAGACTCGCGCCTGTTAAAGCGCGCCCTTACATCCTTCTGGCTCTGAGCTATTATTTCTATGCGCACGCCGGTGTTTGGTGCGTTGTCTTCATCGTTTCAACAAGCATAGTGGCATACATTGTGACCGTAAAAATGGACAAACAGGCGATCGCGCGCAAGCGGTACCTCGCTGAGATGAAGGAAGTCCTTTCACGCGAAGAAGCGAGAGAGTACAAAGCAAGGGATAAGCGTTCGCGCCGAAGAGTCCTGATCGTCGGCCTCGTCCTCACGCTCGGGCTCCTAGCGGTAGTCAAGTACACCGATTTCACGATCACAAACATCAATTCCTTGCTCGACCTCGTGGGAAGCGGCAGCAGGATCCCGCTTGCGGGCATTTTAATGCCTATGGGCATCTCGTTCTACATCTTCAGCACCGTCGGATACATGGTAGACGTATATAGGGAAGCCGTAGAGCCGACTCACAACCCGTTCCATACCGCGCTGTTTATCTCGTTTTTCCCGCAGCTCGTACAGGGACCCATAAGCCGCTTCGGCGACATCAAGGAAGACCTGTTTAACCCGAAGCCCCTTAAGGCCGACTCGCTAAAGCTCGGTGCGATGCGCGTGCTCTGGGGATTCGCAAAAAAGCTCATCATCGCCGACAGGGCACTCATCGCGGTCAAAGAGATCACCGGTGATCCCGGTAAATATTCGGGAGCTTTTGTGGTGGCAGGTATGGCGTTATATGCGCTTGAGCTTTATGCGGATTTCACCGGCGGCATCGATATAACCATAGGTGCGGCGCAGATGTTCGGCGTCGGGGTCAAGGAGAACTTCGTGCGGCCCTACTTTTCGAAGAATGTGGCCGAGTACTGGCGCAGGTGGCACATCACGATGGGCACGTGGTTCGCCGATTATGTGTTCTATCCGATGTCTTCCTGCAAGCTGATCAGGAATATTTCGGGGGCACTTAGGAAGTCGCGGCTTCCGCGTCGCGCGGCGCAGAGGATCCCTGTTTATATCACGTCGGCGGTCGTCTGGTTCGCGACGGGTCTCTGGCACGGCGCAAGCTGGAACTTCATCCTCTGGGGTATGCTCAATTTTGCTGTCATCATGATCTCGCAGGAACTTGAGCCGCTTTATGCGCGGTTCCATGCTAAGTTCGATCGCAGATTCACGATCCGCAGAGGCGAAGACAGGAAGCTGAGGCCCCGTTTTGAGAAACTGTCTCTCTCGGAGCGGATGAGCCGCGTGCCGTACAAGGCATTCGCTGCAACACGCACGATAATCATACTGTCTTGCCTTCGTATGCTCGATTGTTATGGAAATGTTGGGATAACGTTTAAGGCATTCGGTTCAATATTCACTGCGGGCTTTTCGGGCGGCACTTCGGGAGAAGCTGCGGCTGGAGGACTATCAACCGGCTTCGCTGCGCTCTTTGACGGTTCCATGCTGACACTGGGACTTGCGGGATCCGATTACCTGATCCTCCTGCTCGGCATGCTCACGCTCTTCGCCGTCAGCATGGTGCAGAGAAAGGGCAGCGTGAGAGCAAGACTCTTCGCCGCTCCGTTCGCACTCCGTGCGGGCCTTATCATCGCACTTTTTGTCGCAGTCGTACTCTTCGGAGCTTATGGGCCGGGGTACGATGTGGGGCAGTTCATCTATAACAGATTTTGAAGGGTGGTCCCCAGGGGGTGGACCGGGGGGACGGGGGTTGTGGGTCATGCACCCCAATGACCCACATCCCCCGTCCCCCCCGGTCCACCAACCCCGCGACCACGTTTTTACTCAGTAATATGCTCCATGCCCTGACTTATGATCGACACTACATGCTCATCAGCGAGTGAGTAGAAGATGCTCTTGCCTTCACGGCGGGTTTTGACAAGCTTGCTCTTTTTGAGTATCGCAAGCTGGTGGCTCACCGCCGACTGGGTCATATTAAGAGCTGCCGCCATATCGCAGACGCAGACCTCAGCCTCAAGGAGCACAAAAAGTATCCTGATACGCGATGAGTCTCCGAAAATCTTGAAAAGCTCCGCAAGGTCAAAAAGCTCCTCCTCACCGGGCATCTTTTCCCTGACTATATTAAGAAGATCCTCGTGGACTTCATTTACTTCACAGCACTCGGCCTTTTTCATGTAATACCTTCTTTCCACTGTCATAACTCATTCCAAAAGCTACCGGATTTATGCTCTTTAGAGTTATTTAATCGTGATATAATTATTCCTTAAATGCTTATTTTCCCGGTTTTTACCCCATATTATCGATATCACCCCAAAACCACTCTCCGTGTTTTGAGGTGACAAACAGTATTATATCACATCATGCTCTCTTTGTGCTCAGTGCCCTTATCGCATTCAGGATCGCCAATACCATAACACCGACGTCGGCGAAGATCGCTGCCCACATATTCGTTATACCGAACGCTCCGAGTATCAGGCACGCAACCTTGATCCCGATCGCGAACCAGATGTTTTCATAAACGATCCTGAGGCACTTACGCGCTATGCCGATCGCCTTTGAGATCTTGACGGGATTGTCGTCCATAAGCACTATGTCGGCCGCCTCGATAGCTGCATCCGATCCCAAGGCGCCCATGGCAATGCCTATATCGGCTCTCGAAAGGACCGGCGCATCGTTTATGCCGTCGCCCGCGAACGCGAGCGTTGCGTTGCCTGTCTGCTCATTAAGAAGCAACTCGACAGCTTCCACCTTATTAGCCGGAAGGAGGTCGCTGCGGACCTCGTCGATCCCAAGCTCTGCGGCAACTCTGTCGGCTACGGACATGATGTCGCCGGTGAGCATAACCGTTTTGCTGACACCCTTCTTTTTAAGCAGCTCTATCGCTTCACGTGCCTGAGGCTTCACTCTGTCACCGATAAGGATGTGTCCTGCATATGCCCCGTCGATCGCCAC
>JAEEGK010022765.1_pt1 | contig 13130 bp, 8 predicted proteins | sample 8958771 | NCBI WGS metagenome assembly JAEEGK01 (sample SAMN16246547, study PRJNA631951) | gut metagenome | biome: gut microbiome; feature: rumen; material: SC-attached | host: Bos | place: Iran: Karaj | collected 2018-10 | reverse complement strand
GGCTTCTCAGGGCTGTCGGAGGCGTTGTAGAGGCTCAACAACAAATGCACCAACGTGGCCGTCATCATCTTGTTGCGTGCGACGAGATCGGGTTGTTCTATAGCGACGCGAAGCAAATCATAGTCAGCGGCAAGCATTCGGTTGAAAGGCTCTTTTAGCGTTTCGCTGGACCAAAACACCATCTCCAAGGAGCCGAAATCCGCCTCCGCCCCCAGCAGGGAATACACCACGTTCATCAGCGATTCATCGAATACAAGGACTTCCATCCTCATGTCGCGTGAGGAGGAAACCACCTTAAACTGCGCCCCTTCGGGGAGTACGAAAACCGTGTCAGCCAACACTTTATACTTTTCCTGTTCAAAAGAGACAGTGATTTTGCCTTTTTGCATGTGACATAGCCAAAACTCCGTAAGCTCGGTTTTGACGATGGGCGTTGAATGATTGTATTGACGGATGGCGTAATTCATGCGGCAAAAATACAAAAAGTTCCGAAATTATACAATATTGGTTCATCATTATACACGGTAACCGCACCAAAATTTTATTCCGACCGTTCCGGCATAGTGGCTATGGAAGCATCTGCATCCCCGCAGAAGCACATGGCACACGTGTCGTGGTGACTGTTCGGTCATGTCTGATACTCTTCTTTCCATTTGGCATTTTTTTATGATATTGATATGAACAAAAATCATTAAATTATTAACAATCAATATTTTAATGTTTTTCGTATTAATATTTTTATTATATTTGCCACACTATTCATTTATAATAAAACGAGTATGAAAAGTGAGATTTTAAAGCATTTTGAAGACATGGAGGATCCTCGCGTTGTCGGCCGGACCATCCATCCGCTGCGAAACATCGTGTTCATCACCGTTGTGGGTGCTCTGTGCGGACTCACCGGCTGGGAGGAGATTGCAGATTTTGCCAAGTACCGCAAAGGGTTCTTCTCCAGATACCTGGACATCTCCATGGGGCTGCCGTGCGAGGACACGCTGCGCAGGTTTTTCGAGAAACTCAAGCCGAAGGTCTTCGGGGAGCGTTTTCAGCGCTGGGCGTCATCCCTGGTGGGGAGCACGCAGGACAAGAGCGTCAGCATAGACGGCAAATGCGTCCGTGCCGCCAGCAAGATGTCGCCGGACAACCCCGTGCATATCGTCAGTGCCTGGGTCGGGGAGAACGCGATGACCTTGGCGCAGGTCAAGGTCTCCGACAAGAGCAATGAAATCACGGCCATACCGGAACTCATTGACATACTGGAGCTTCGCGGAGCTCTGGTGAGCATCGACGCGATGGGTTGCCAGACGGATATCGCCGAAAAGATAAAGCTGGCGAAGGCGGACTACGTGCTGGCGGTCAAGCAGAACCAGCCGACCCTGTGGGAGGACACGGTGCGCTCGTTCGAGGTCATGCCCGCGTGCGGTGTCGAACAGACCACGGAGGGCGGACACGGGAGGGTGGAGGAACGCACGTACACTTTCTGCGACGACCTGTCCTGCCTGCTGAACGCCGGGAGCTGGGAAGGGCTCGCCATGCTGGTGAGGGTGTACTCCCGCGTCACGGACAAGAAGACGGGCGAAACCACGGAATGCACTCGCTACTTCATAACCTCATGCAGGGACATGAAGCGCGTGGCGGGCGGCATCCGCTCTCACTGGGGCGTGGAAAGCATGCACTGGACACTGGATGTGACCTTCGGGGAGGATGCCGACACGAAAAGGGAGGGAAACAGCGCTGAAAACTTCAACATTATCAGGAAGATGGCGTTGAACGTGCTGAAGAACGACGGGGTTGACTACGGCAAGAAGCGCGTCTCGCTGAAGCGCCGCATGCTCAAGGCCGCCAACGACGACCAATATCTGAAGCAGCTGATCGGACTGATCTAACCGGCTCCGAACACAACGCAACACCTTTCCAAACCCTCGTAACCGCTTGGTAATCAACAAGTGCTGGTTCGGCATGCCCTTTTCTCCGAAAAAATGCCACCAGAACGGCACTTGTCGTACTTTTTTTTCAAAACGGGGAAGACAACCGTCTTTTACTGCCTTTGGTTACTTGGGGCGGCTGATTTTGGTGCGGTTGCCCTGCATCATTATACACCTCCGTTCCTTTCCAACACGCTATTTTTGCATTATGGATTATGAAGGATATAAACTTTTGCAAATATATGAAAATCAAAGAATTAATAGTGCTTGTCGGCATGTTGTTTCTGATGGTTTCGTGTCAGAACAGAGCGCAAGAGGAACAAAACGAGCCTGAAAGTCACGAACTGCTTACGGTAACTGCGCAGGATTACACGTTGGAAACGGAATACCCGGCCTCCATTCAGGGTAATCAAGACATCAAGATCATTCCTCGCGTGGAGGGGCATCTGATGGGCGTGTATGTGAAAGAGGGCGAGCGTGTTCGCGAAGGGCAACTGCTGTTCCGTCTCGATGATGCACCCAGCCGGGCGGCAGTGGAGTCGGCCAATGCCAACGTGCAGATGATGACGGCCGCTTTGGACAAGGCGCAGTTGGAATACAACGGTAAGAAGAACTTGCGGCAGAAATCGGTCATCTCCGACTTCGAACTCTCGCTGGCCGAAAGCGACCTCAATGTGGCGAAAGCGAACCTCGCAGCAGCGAAAGCGGCCCTCACTTCCGCCCGCAACGACCTCAGCTACACCGAAATCCGCAGTCCTTCCAACGGTGTGGTGGGGCGAATCTTTTACCGCAAGGGCGACCTCGTGGGACCTTCCATCCAGGACGGACTCACCGTGGTGGCCGACAACCGCCAAATGCGGGTCTATTTCTCGATGACGGAAAAAACGGTGATGCAGTACCTGTCTGAACACCAGAGTATGGAAGCGACGATACAGCAGATGCCCGAACTGCGGCTGCAGTTGCCCAACGGCACCCTTTACGAACATACCGGCCGTGTGGAAAGCATCAGCGGCGTGGTGGACGAGCGCACGGGAGCCATCTCGGTCTGCGCCCGCTTCGACAACCCCGACGGTATGTTGCTCAGTGGCGGCACGGGCAAAATCGTTATCTCCACCGAACTTCACAACGCCATCGTCATCCCTCAAGAGGCCACCTACAGCATCCAAGACAAGGTGTATGTGATGAAAGTGGTGGACGGCAAGGCAGTCTCCACCATCATCCAGGTGGAACCGCAGAACAACGGCAAAGAGTACGTGGTGATTAGTGGTCTTGAGGAAGGCGATGTGATAATCGCCAAGGGAGCGGGGTTTGTGGAGGAAGGAACGGAAATAGTTAAAAGTTAAGAGTTAAAAGTTTAGAGTTTATGACCGTCAAAACCTTTATATCCAGACCCTTACTCTCAATCGTCATCAGCGTGTTCATCGTGCTGTTGGGGGTGATTTCGTTGCTGTCGCTGCCGGTGGAGCGCTATCCCGACATCGCGCCGCCGGCCATCTATGTGTGGGCGAGCTATCCGGGCGCGAGTGCCGAAACGGTGCAGAAGAGTGTGGTGATGCCGCTGGAGGAGGCCATCAACGGCGTGGAGGGGATGACCTACATGACCTCGTCGGCCAGCAACGGCTCGGCCAGCATCACCATCTACTTCGAGCAGGGTGCCAATGCCGATATGGCGGCCGTGAATGTGCAGAACCGCGTCATACAAGCACAAGCGCAACTGCCCGCCGAGGTGCTGCAGACGGGCGTGGCCACCGAGAAACGTCAGCCTGGTCAGCTCCGCATCATCGCGCTGGAGAGTCCCAACGGCACCTACGACGAGAACTTCCTCAGCAACTATTTCTACAACAACCTGCGGCCTGCCCTGCTGCGCATCAAGGGCGTGGGCAAGGTGGAGGTATGGGGTGCGCAATACGCCCTCCGGATCTGGCTCAAGCCCGACGTGATGGCGCGTCACAAGCTGATGCCCAGCGACATATCCGCCGTGCTGGCCGAACAGAACCTTGAGGCCTCGGTTGGTTCGTTGGGCAGCAACTCCGACAATGTGTTCCAATATATGCTGCGCTATACGGGCCGCAAAACCGAGGTGCCGGAGTTCGAGAACCTTGTGATTGCTTCGCTGCCCACCGGCGAGGAACTGCTGCTGAAGGATGTGGCGGATGTGGAGCTGGGACAGTCGGATTACGACTACATCAACAGCATCAACGGGCATCCGGGCGTGATGGGTTCGGTGAGCCAGATGGCCGGCTCCAATGCCACCAAAATCAACCTCGAAATCGACAAACTGCTGGCCGAAACCGAGAAATCGCTGCCCAAGGACGTGAAAATCGTCACCTTCGACAACACCAACGATTTCCTTTTCGCCTCCATCCGCGAGGTGATTCTGACACTCGTCATTACCATTGTGCTGGTGTTGGTTGTGGTGCTCTTCTTCCTGCAAGATTTCCGCGCCACACTGATTCCCGCCGTCGGCATTATCGTCTCGCTCATCGGCACCTTCGCCTTTATGAAGGTGGCGGAATTCTCCGTCAACCTGCTGACGCTCTTCGCGTTGGTGCTGGTCATCGGCACCGTGGTCGATGACTCCATCGTGGTGGTGGAGGCGGTGAAAACACGGCAAAGTAGAGACGTGCCATGGCGCGTCTCTACAACCTCTGCTCGCAAAGCCTCGGAGGATGCCATGAATGGTCTTTCTGTCACGCTGTTCACCACGACGCTGGTCTTCATGGTCATCTTCATCCCCGTCGCCTTTGTGGGCGGCACCACCGGCATTTTCTTCAAACAGTTCGGCCTGACGATGGCCGTCGCGGTGGGCATTTCGTTGATCAACGCGCTGACATTGTCACCGGCATTGTGCGCATTGATGTTGAAACCGTCGCCTTGTAATGGCGAATCATCATTTGCCCCTACAAAGGCGGTGTCCGATCGAATCAAAAATGCCTACGATGTAACCTTCTCCGCCCTGTTAAAACATTACACCAACATGGTCCGCTGGCTGCTTGGTCGCAAATGGCTTACGGTCGGCAGTGTGGCGGTCACATTGCTGCTGTTCGGCGTTCTCTTCAAGGTGGTGCCCACGGGCTTCATCCCCAACGAGGACATGGGCACGCTTTTCGTGGATCTTACGCCCCCTTCGGGTTACACGGCCAACAAGACTTTCGATCTGATGAACCGTAATTGCGACAAGATCCGCGAGTTGCCCGAGGTGCAGGATGTCGGTGGCGTGGTGGGTGTCGGAGCCGGTTCCAACATCTTCGTCCAGCTAAAACCGTGGAAAGAACGTCGTGGGAAATCACATTCCTCTTCCGCCATTATGGAGAAAATAGACGAGATTTTGTCCCAGGAAACGGAGGCGCAGAGCTTCGTCTCCGAACCTGGTATGGTGGAGGGCTATGGCGGCAACGGCGGTTTCGAGTTCTCGGTGCAGGGCCGCAACGGACAGGATGCCAAAACGCTGCACGAGGTCACCACCTGTTTTATGGAAAAACTTAGCGAGCGCCCGGAAATCGGTGAGGTCTATTCGAGCTACGATGTCAACTATCCGCAGTACCGCGTGGATTTGGATGTGGCGCGGTGCAAGAAGATGGGAGTCGCACCCTCCACCGTCCTCAACGAGATGGGGGCTTATTTGGGCGGCGACTACATCTCTAACTTCAACAAGTACAACAAGGTGTATCAGGTGGATTTGCAGCTTCGGCCCTCCGACCGCAACCGACCCGAGTCGTTGGCGAGTCTCTTTGTGCGTTCCGAGAGCGGAGAGATGATGCCCATCAACCAGTTCGTCACCCTCACCAAGGAGTATATGCCGCAGTCCATCAACAGTTTCAATATGTTCCCCAGCATCGATGTGTCAGGCAGCGTGGCGGAGGGCAGCAGTTCCGGTCGTGCCATCAAGGCCATCCAGGAGACCGCCGTGAAGAAGTTGCCCGTGGGCTACAGCATTGAGTTTGGCGGCATCACCCGCGAGGAGAGCCAGACATCCGGCAGAGTGATTTTCATCTTCCTGATATGCATCGTGTTCGTCTATCTCGTGATGGTGGCCCTCTACGAAAGTCTTTTCATCCCGCTGGCGGTGATGCTGTCGGTGCCTTTCGGTCTGGCGGGCAGTTTGCTGTTCGCCAAACTGTTTGGCGTGGAGAACAACATCTATATGCAGATCGGGATGGTGATGTTGGTAGGCCTGCTGTCGAAAACGGCCATCCTGCTCACCGAGTACGCCTCGCAGGCACGTCGCGAGGGGATGTCGCTCGCCGAGGCGGCGCTCAGCAGCGCCAAAGTGCGTCTTCGTCCCATCCTGATGACCTCGTTGACGATGATTATCGGTATGCTGCCCCTGATGTTCGCCTCGGGCGTGGGAGCCAACGGCAGCCGCACCATCGGGGTCTGCGTGGTCGGCGGAATGCTGTTCGGCACGCTCGGCTTGCTGCTCACCGTGCCGGTGTTGTTTGTCGTGTTTCAGAAAGTTCAGGAAAGAGTCAAAAAAATAAATCGGATCAATGAAAGCCAAATTCAACGACAGTGTAACCCTCTCGCCGCTGCAAGCCGACGACCGTGAGCAGTTCATCCTCGACAACCAGCGGGCGTTCAAGTACGGAGCCACCGAGGAGTTCGGTCTCCGTGACGACCATTTTGAAGAGGACGGGGAAATCATTTCCCGTGCCACCATCGAGACATCAATCGACGGAAGCAATGCAGAAGCCTACCGCATTTTCCTCGACGGGGAGAAAGTTGGCGGCGTCGTTATCAGCGTGGAAGGAGAATGTGGCAAATTGGAACTGTTGTTTGTCAACCCTGAAGTTCACAGCAAGGGCATCGGTTATTCCACCTGGTGCCTTGTCGAACAGCTGCACCCCGAAGTGACGGTCTGGGAGACCCACACCCCCTATTTCGAGAAACGAAACATCCACTTCTATGTCAACTGCTGCGGTTTCCACATCGTAGAGTATTTCAACAGCCGTCACCCCGATGTGAACGATCCAGACAGCGGAGATCCTGACAGCGATGGGATGTTCCGTTTTCAGAAAAGAATTCGGAACCTCAAATCAGTCGTTTTCTAAATTCTTCCCCGTCGTGTGGAAAAAAACGTATTTTTGCCGCCGTGAAGAAGACACGGATGAGACAACTGATCGCTTGGGTGCTGCTGCTCGCGTTCTGCGGCATGACCGGCACCAAGGTCCTCCACCACCATCATTGGACGGAGGCGGAAGATGTTGTCTGCCCGTTGGACGGTGTCACCATGTCGCACCACACGCTTGCGCACACAATCCTCCAAAACATGGAAGATGATGCCGACGACTACTGCGCCATCTGTCATTTCACCGTCACCAAAGTCGTTTTTCCGACCAGCCTGCACTTCTTCAACAACGACCAGAAACCTTTCCCCCATCTTTTCTTTTTTACACCCTGCATACAATCCAACCTGCAGGGTGTGAGCTTGTTACGTGCACCGCCTGTTCAGTTGGTAGTTAGAGGTTAGAAGTTAGCAGTTAGTAGTTTGCGGCAACGTCGTACGTGCCGTACACTAACCACTATTCACTAATCACTAATCACTGATCACTATTCACTAACAAGCAAAAAAATGAAAAGACATATTTATTATGCCCTGACGTTCCTGTTCGGGGCGATAGCCTTTGGCGCGGGGGCTCAGGATTTGCCGCACCACGACCACGACACCTTGCACGTGGATGAAATCACGATTTCCGCGAATCGCGAGCAGACACTCCGCAGGGAGGCGCCGGCGCTGATCAACATTGTCACGCCGCGCACCATGACCGCCGCCAATGCCGTCTGTTTGGCACAGACGCTCGATTTCATGCCGGGGCTGCGTGTGGAAGACAACTGCCAGAACTGCGGCTTCACGCAGGTGCGCATCAACGGACTCGACGGCCACTATTCCCAAATCCTCATCGACTCCAAGCCGATATTCTCCTCATTGAACGGTGTTTACGGTCTGGAGCAGATTCCGGCGGAGATGATTGGCCGCATCGAGGTGATGCGCGGTGGCGGCAGTGCCCTCTTCGGCGCGTCGGCGGTGGGCGGCGTCATCAACATCATCACCAAGGAGGCCACGGAGAACGGCGGCGGCTTCGGCCACACCGTCAGCAACTTCGACTTCACCCGCTCCTTCGACAACACCACCCATGCCTACGCTTCGGCCGTCACGAAGAATCGCAATGCCGGACTTTACCTCTTCGCGCAGGACCGTCACCGCAGTCCCTACGACCGCAACGAAGACGGCTACAGCGATATTCCCAAGCTGCGCAACCTCTCCGTCGGGGTGAACGCGTTTGTGCGACCCACCCGGCTGTCGAAGTTGAGTTTCCGTTACAACATCGTCAGCGACGAGCACCGGGGTGGCAACAACCTCAGCCTGCAACCCCACGAGTCGAACATCTCCGAGGGCGCGTCGCACCTCGTGCACAGCGGCCATCTCAACTACCACCTCGACTTCGGTCACCAGCACGTGGAGGCCTACGCCGCCCTGCAGCACATCCGCCGCGACAGCTATTACGGCGGTATCGGCGAGGGCACGCCCGAGGAACGGGAGGACGCGTTGAAAGCCTACGGCTACACCCACAACCTGACACTCGCCACCGGTGCTTTGTGGCGCTATCGTTTTGATAAACTGTGGTTTATGCCCGCCTCGCTGACCGTCGGGGCGGAATACAACTTCGACCACCTGACCGACTCGATCCCGGGTTACGCGCAATATCTGCACCAAGACGTGCACATCGGCAGTGTGTATGCGCAGAACGAGTGGCGAAACGAGCACTGGTCGCTGTTGGCCGGCGTGCGCATGGACAAACACTCGCTCATCCGCCGGCCGATTTTCTCCCCGAGGGTGAACATTCGTTACAATCCGAATCGAAAAATCTCACTGCGAGCAAGTTACGCCACTGGGTTCCGGGCTCCGCAAACGTACGACGAAGACCTGCACGTTTCCTTGGCGGGTGGCGAGCGTATCGTCAGCACCCTCGCCCCGGACCTCAAGGAGGAACGCTCGCACAGCGTCTCGCTCTCTGCGGACTTCTGTCTCTACAAAGGCAATGTAGATGTGGACATTACGGGCGAAGGGTTCTTCACCTATCTGAAGGACATCTTCGCGGAACGGCGCTATGAGGATGCCGCCGGCAACGAAGTGTCGGAACGCTACAACGCCGGTCGCGGGTATGTGGCGGGCGTGCACGGCGCGGTGAAAGTGAGCTGGAGTCGTAGGATTTCCGGGCAAATCGGAGCCACTTGGCAGGTGAGCCGCTACAGCGAGCCCGTGGAGTGGAGCGAGGAAGCCGCTCCCGAAATCCGAATGCTCAAGGCACCGGATGTCTATGGCTTTTTGATGCTGGAAAGCAACCCGTGGCGGCACCTGACCCTGAATGTCACGGGCAACCTCACCGGTCCCATGTTAGTGCCCCATGAATTGGACGAGCCTGTCCTGGTGAAAACCCCGACCTTCTTCGTTCTCAACGCGCAGGTTTCCTACGATTTCCACTTCAAGATCCAGCGGAAATCCGAAGTGAGAACTCCCGATGAAGTGGTGCTGCGCCTGACAGCCGGCGTGCAGAACATCACCAACGCCTACCAGCGCGACCTGGACTACGGCGTGTTCCGCGACTCGGGTTACATTTACGGTCCGAAACAACCACGAAGTGTCTATCTGGGCTTCAATGTCAGGATATGATATTTTTGGCGATTCGCGAGGTCTGAGGTGAAAATTTACGTATTTTTGCCGCCGTGAAATTCGAACGGGTGAAAAAACAATATCAGATCTTATGAAAAAAACAAAAGAAATCTATCTTGCCGGAGGCTGCTTCTGGGGAACGGAGCATTACTTCAAACGGATTGAAGGTGTGGTGGACACGGAAGTGGGATTCGCCAACGGGAAAACCCAGAATCCGACCTATCAGGAGGTCTATACCGACACGACGGGGTTTGTGGAAACGGTTCACGTCCGATACGATCCCGAAGTGGTCGGTCTGGATTTTCTGTTGCAGATGTTCTTCAAAGCCATCGACCCGACAAGCCTGAACAAACAAGGGCATGACGAAGGAACTCGCTATCGCACAGGAATTTACTATACGGATGTCGAGGATTTGCCCATCATTGAAAAGGCATATCGGGAAGAACAGGAAAACCATCAGCAACCCTTGGCCGTAGAGAAACTTCCCTTGGAGAACTTCTACACGGCGGAGGAATATCATCAGGACTATCTGGACAAGAACCCCAGCGGGTACTGCCATCTACCGCAGTCGCTGTTTGATTTTGCCAAGAAAGCCAAAGACAAAAGGAAACTGTAAACAACAAACACTCAAGGGCAGCCTTATCACGCCGCTTTCCATCACGAAAGGATTACTGCGATAATGACATTTACTCGCTGTTGCGGAATTCGGTGGGGGACATGCCCGTCTCGCGGCGGAAGTAGCGGCTGAAAGTGGATTGCTCCTCGAAACCTAACATGTCGGCGATAAGCTGCACCGAGAGGTCGCGCCGGACATGCAGCAACATCTTCGCTTCCGCCACAACTTGGCGATGAATCCAGTAGGCGGCATTTTGACCCGTCTCCTGTTTGACGACAGCACTGAAATGTTTGCTTGACAAACAGGCTTTCTCGGCGTAGAAACTCACCTCGCGGTGCTCCCGGAAATGCTTCGCGAGATCGCTTAGGAAACGTGCGCTGACACGCTTGTCGGCGTGTGTCTCGTTCAACTTGTTCTTGCGGTAGTGACTTAACAGCCGCAGGAGGAATTCCAACAGACGTGTCATCAGCATCCGATGGTCGGGAAGTTGGAGGCGTGTGATTTCGCACATCCCCTCCACCACACTCGTAATCATCTTGTACTCATGCCGGTCGAGCTTCACGTTGGGGTGCGGTTCGTAGCGGTAGCGAAGTTGGTTGATGATTTGCAACATCGGGTCTTTCAGAAGCGATGCCCTGACTACAATCAATGTGGCACGATAGTCGTCGGTTTTGTCCACTTTCAACAGTCTGTGATTGGGGAAGATGACGCCGACGGTGCGCTGCTCCGAGCAGTCGGCGATGTCGTCGTACATGAGGTTGATGCGTCCTTTGTGACCGATACAGATGACGTAGTCTGTCGAGACAAACGGCTCGTCCCCGGAGGGCAATCCCCTCACATCATTGAAAACCACAATGCCTTCCTCCTTGATTCTCAGAGGATAAAGGTTCATCGGATGGGTATATGTCGATTTCTTTTTCATGATGCAAAAATACGGATTTATTTTAACAATGTATCAAAAATCGGTCTTTTTGCCAAATATTTGCGTCGATATGTCAACTTGCATGACGGTAGCGAAGTTAATTTTGCAGGCTAAAAATAATTGTTTGATTAAAAGGATAAATTTCATGAAACGCACTGTTTTCTTTATCGGTATGTTGTTGCTGGCAACTTGCGGATTTTCTCAGACACCAGGCGACAATACCGTCGAGGTGATTTATAACGGCACGTCGGCGACGGTGGCCGTCGCAAACAACGTGACGCAATATCTCACTGTCACTCAGCAGGGAGCGCATGTCTCCATCGCGCAGAGCGACTCCCTCGCCAGCGAAATCACCTACAAACTGAGCGGAACATCGTCCGACGGTGAGTTCTATATGTCGGGATCCTACAAAGCCACTGTCGAACTCAACGGCCTCACGTTGACCAACGTCACTCCCGTGTATAGTGGCGCTGCCATACACATCCAGAACGGCAAACGCATCAATGTGAAGGTCATCACCGGCACCACCAACACGCTCGTCGATGCGGCCGCTGGCACGCAGAAGGGATGCCTCTACGTGAAAGGGCACGCCGAGTTCAAGCAGCAGGGCACGCTCAACGTGGTGGGCAACGTGAAACACGGCATCAAGGCCGGCGAGTACATCAGCTTAAAGAACGCCACGATCAACGTGACCTCCGCCGTGGGCGACGGCGTCTCCTGCAACCAGTATTTCCTGATGGAAAGCGGCACCCTCAACATCAGCGGCACCGCTGACGACGGCATCCAGTGCGACCTTGAGGGCGACACGGCCACCGCCATCACCGCCGACCACGAGGACGAGGACTCGGGCAACATGTACATCAGCGGCGGCACCATCACCATCAATTGCACGGCCATTGCCGCAAAAGGTATCAAATGTGCGGGTGACATTTACATCACCGGGGAACCGGTCATCACGGTAACCACCAGCGGCAAAGGTACTTGGGACGAGGATGACTTGGAAACCAAAGCGGCCTGCGGGATAAGCGCCGACGGGGACATTAACATCGGCGGCGGCACGTTCAATCTCACCTCCACCGGCTCGGGCGGCAAGGGCCTGAAATGCGACGACGTGCTGACTGTCAGCGGTGGAGACATCACCATTTCCACCAGCGGCGGTCTCTACTACAACAACGGCACGACGGAAAACACCAACTACACCGGCAACACTGACCACATAAGCAGCGATTATTACTCGTCGCCCAAGGGCATCAAGGCTGGATTGAAAACGCAGGTCGGGAACAGCTACACCTACAGCGGCGGCATGGTCATCAGCGGTGGCAACATAAAAGTGACCACCACAGGCCGTAATGGCGAAGGCATCGAGAGCAAGAACACATTGAATATAACGGGGGGCGAAGTCTATGTCAATGCATACGACGACGGCGTCAACTCGGCCCAGAATCTGACCATCACCGATGGTTATGTCTATTCCCACTCCAACAACAACGACGGCATGGATGCCAATGGCAACTTTTACATCAATGGCGGCTTGGTTTACGCCATCGGCTCGCGTTCGCCCGAGTTGGCCATTGATGCCAATTCAGAAGGGGGGAAGAAGGTCGATATCAACGGCGGAGTCGTCATCGCGGTGAGAGGCATCGAAAACGGCAGTAGCATTAATCAACCCTATATCCAGTCTTCATCTATCAGCGGAAACAACTGGTACACGGTGACTTACGGTGACGATGCGGTGGCGTTCTATACGCCTACGATCACTTCCGGCGGCGGTCCTGGCGGCGGCGGTGGTCCTGGCGGCGGCAATTCCTCTACGCTCATTTCCGCTCCCAGCACCCCGTCGCTCGCCACAGGCAACAACGTCAGCAATGGTACCGCCCATTTTGAGGGAAACTGCTATGTCAGTGGTGACGACGGCGGCGACGACACCGGCATCGACGAACTATACATGGATGATGTCACCGTCAAGGTTCTGAACGGCAATATCATCGTGGAAGG
>JAEEGK010022764.1_pt1 | contig 13130 bp, 6 predicted proteins | sample 8958771 | NCBI WGS metagenome assembly JAEEGK01 (sample SAMN16246547, study PRJNA631951) | gut metagenome | biome: gut microbiome; feature: rumen; material: SC-attached | host: Bos | place: Iran: Karaj | collected 2018-10 | reverse complement strand
AGTTAGGGTTCGGGGCGGCCACAGCACTCGAGACCCCAAATAGAGATGCGCCTGCCACCACACCGGCGACGGCCATAATTTTTTTGAGATTTTTCTTCACACTCATAGAAATTCCCTCAATCCAATTTTTTTTACATGTATAAAATTACCCTTAATTTTTATCAAATTCGCTAAAAAATTCCATTTAGTGTTGTACTCCTTTACGCTACCCAAAATTCCCCATTTTCCGCAAAAAACGCAAAAAAAGAGCCCCGACTTTCGCCAAGGCCCGATATGACATGGAGGAGTCACACGATTTTTTTGTTCTATCAAAGCCCTACCCGTAAACAAGTCCTAATACGACCGCCACAATGCTAAAGAATGCAATCTGCTTTACAATTACCAATTCCTTATTGCTCATAAATGACCACCTTCTTTTGTCTGGATAAAAACCTTTTCGCCACCCTCATCCGCAAAAATCAGCAAAAACAAGGATGACGAAAAGGTATTAGGAGGAGAACCTTTTAAATCATTTGACGACCGAGATGCGGTAGGCCTTACCGCCGCGGTGAGACTTCACGATATAGACACCGCCCTGGCGCACCACGTTCTTCATCATGCGGGCAACATCGGCCATGCCCATCGCTTCGAACTTACCCACGAGCATGCCGTTCACGTCATAGACGCCAAACGTTTCAGCAATGTTCTTGACTCGGAAATTTGTCTTAATCGCGACATCCGTGGTGTCCTTGCTGCCCGGTTTCGGGTCGTCGCCGTTTTCGTTTGTGCTAAAGCGGAGCCAATCGACGTTGACGAAATCGCTCGTTATCGAGAGTCGGAGGATATGTTCGCCCTTCGTGAGCTTCACCTTGCCAAGCGACAAGTCCTTATAGACCTTCCAGTCTTCGCCCGTCTTCGGGGCCTTCGTCTCGGCAACGAGTTCCTTGTCATCGAGCGAGAGGCTAAACGCCGATGTTTCGTTACCAGAAGCGACATGAGCAGTCACATAGTAGTCACCATCAGCCTTCACGTTCACGGTGTATTCCAGCCATTCGCCAGCCTGGGTGTAACCGATTGCAAAGTTGTCGCCACCTTCTTCGATATCCACACCGTCATCTTCGCGATACTTGCCGCCCTTGTTTTCGGAATCGAGATCCTTGTAGGTGACATTGCCCTTGCCAGAACCCATCACGTCGAAGTTTTCTGCTTCGATTTTGCCAGGGATTTCGGCAGCCTTGTCACCATACGGCTTGCGAGGTACCGGATCGGCTGGAGTGCTAACGCCAACGAGCGTCACGATGCAGTCCTTATTGCTTGTTTCACCTGGATTCGTGGTAATCGTGACGGCTCCGTCCTTGACTTCCACTTCGCCATCATCCTTAGCGTTCTTCGCTTCGCTCGTGGTGTACACTCGGAATGACGAGATATTCGTACCCGGCACCTTGACGGTCACCGTCTTGTTGTTTTTGTAATCGCGGTTCACGAGCACCACGATAACGCTATCGCCATTGGCGCTCTTGTAAGCGGATGCGAACAAGTTTGCTTCGGGTTTGGCGGTCGCACCCACGCGAATAGCCCCAGGGCGGATAAAGCGAGCGAACTGGCTCATCACGTAACCGCGCTTACTGATTTTGCCAATTTCGTTCTGCGGAACCTGAAGCTTGTTGCCGAAGTCCCTATCCATGATAAGGCCGTAGCAGCGGCGGATGTACCACCAAGTATATTGGTTGAAATTGCCAATGACAAGGCCTCGATGAATTTCGTAAGCCAAATCCATCGCGCGCACCGTATCGTAAACAGCCGTATTCGCCTGGTCGCCCGTCTTCATGTACTTGCGCCAGTAATTGCCGCTCCCCTGGCTTTCAGTGTAGTGTTCCGTCATCCAGCGTTCTATGCCCTTCTGGTCGGCCAGTTTATACGCAAAAAAGTCGTCGCCCGTAGAGGCCTGGCTCGCATAGAAGTGCGCCCCGAGGATATCCCAGTTCTTGAGGGCGTTGGCGTCGTTCAGCACCTTGTTGTAAAGGTTCTTGTCGTAGCGGAAAGATTCCGTCGAAATCACCTTGGTGCCGTTCTTGCGCATCTGATCGGCGTAACCCTTGGTGAAGTTGTAGATTTCGTCGGCACTCCAGCAGGCCCATTCACCGCACCAGTCCGGTTCGTTGCTGATGGAAATTGCATACAGGGGAACCCCCTGGTTTTTCATGTATGCCGTAAAGCTGTTCAAGTGATCAACATATTTCTGATAATCCGAAGACCTTATATGCTGATTGGCGCCTGCATAAGGCGATGTCCAGGGCGTCGCATAAAGAATAAAGTCATCGCCAGCATACTTCTTTGCAGATTTTGCTGCAGCGACTTCCTTGTTGAAGTCATTGGAACTGGCGTACACGGGAATACGGAGCGTATTGAGGCCAATCGTGCCCTCGCCCGTTCCGAACGCAAGTTTCGCATCGGCGTCGGAAAGCCCGCCGCCGTTCTGCCACTGGTTATGCACCATGCCGCCAAAACCACGGATAACCTGGTGTTCTTCACCGACATTGACCGTAACCGTGGAGGCAAAAGCAGGTATAGTAAAAGCAAGGCCACAAACAGCAGCTTTCAAGGCATCACCCATACACTTCATTCTACATCTCCCATTTTAAATTTAACCCCAATAAAGTTCCCCATGCCCAATACATGAGGGTTCATCTTAAATTTATACCCTGCGATAGAGAAGCTCCCCAAAAGCGGAAAATTTTTCATTGACACTTTGGTAATGAATGAAAAAACTCTATAACAAGAATTTTTTTCCATTCATAAATGTGCTACTTGCAGGCTGCTTGGTATGCAAAACTCAAACAACGACTTCCTAGTTCTAAGTTCTAAGCTCTAAGTTCTAATTCCTAACACCTAAAACACCTCGGGACATTCGTCCCGAGGCGTAATGACACCTTGCGGCGTCATTTGGGTGTGTGGTTTAGGAGGAACTCTTTATTACCTTGCGGAAAATACCATAGCGACCTTATGTATAATTTAACCTTTCACTATCTAATAATCTACTTTTTTCCTTTTTTTATCATTGACATTTTGATAATAACGTTGTCAAAGAAAACAACAATTTTATTTAAAAAAAGAGTACAACAAAAAACACGAAAACACCCTAAGAATATTTCCCAAGGCGTTCTCTTTTATGATATAACTTTATAAGAAATTACAAGTCCTTTTTTAAATTACCTCGCGACAGAAGTCATGAACGTCTTGCGACCGTCAATACTCTTGAGCATATAAACGCCCTTGGTGAATCCGGCTGCAAGCAAAGCGGCATTCGCCTTCTTGCCCGTCATATCGACCGTTCCCAGAAGCTTTCCGTTTACGTTATACACATGGTACACTTTGGAACCCGAAATTGCAAGTCTCATGCCAGTCTTGATGGCATCGGGTTTCACATCGCCAAGAGAGAACCAGTCCACGTTCACATTATCGCCCGTAATCACAAGGCGAATCACGTGTGTTCCCTTGGTGAGCGTTGCCTTGCCGCCGTCAAATTCCTTATAAACGCTCCAGTCATTGCCCGTCTGTTCGACCTTGACCGTATCGCCAATTGCGGTTTTACCATCGAGCAAGAAGCAGAAGCTAGCACCATTTTCCATGCCAGTCGATGCAGAAGCCTTGATGGCATAATCACCGTCTTCCGGAACATCGACCGTATATTCAAGCCATTCGCCGGCAGCCGTGTAGCCAACCGCCATGCCCTTAGAGACGTCGGCAGAATCAAGCAACACAATGTCAACACCATCATCCGTACGGAACTTGGCATCGCCCTGGTTCGCACCTTCGGAATCGCTATAAGAATCGACATCGCCACCGCGACCGACACCCGGATGGTCAAACTTTTCTGCTTCAATCTTTGCCGGGAGTTTTACCGCGACGCTATCATACGGAACCTGCGGAGTGGGCGGAGTAGAACCGCTACCTTCGAATCCCCAAGCCTTGATTGCCATGGTAGAATCCTTAGAGCCCTTGAAAACGAGGAACAACTGATCCACGATACCCTTGAGACCTTCGACATCGCACTTGGTTTCAGCAAACGTATTCTTGTTGCCGGTATTCTTGAGAGTGCAAGTGCCCGCAAGCGTACCCGTAGCAGAACCCGTGTGAATTTCAATCTTGTTGTCGTCGGCCGTGCTTGCCGCCTGAACCGTGAAGCCCGTCGCCGCAGTACCGAAATCAACTCCACTCACGCGAATCCAGGATTCCTTGGTCGAAAGCGGGAGCAGCAAATGTTCAGAGACCTTGCCAGGACTCCAGTTGGAACGGCTGCGGATGCCCTTCTGCTTGGAACTCGTGAGCGCCGGATACCAGTCATAAGGATCGAAGTTTTCAATCTGCTTCGGGCCTTCCTTCGTGAAAGTCAATTCCTTCATAGTCCCGTCGGAATTGTAAGTAAATTCATCAACACTCACGCTACGGTGGTAAGCCGGATTCGGATTCGCACGGCCGTCTTCGGCAGGGATTTTTTCCAAACCGTCATAGCCGTTTGCAATGCGACGGTCATGGTAAGCCACATACCAGTGCCCCTTGAATTCGGCAATGCCATGATGGTTGTTGTTGTTGGCGTTGATATTCTGTCCGCCAATGTTAGGGTTCCCCATGAAAATTCCCTTATATTCGTAGGGGCCCATCGGATTCTTGGACATACCGTAGGCAATGCGCAAGTCAGCCGTACTGTAAGAGAGGTAATAGTTGCCTTTGTACTTATGGATGTAAGACGCTTCCATCGCCTTCGGCCCGCCGATTTTCAGCTGGGTCTTGGAGCTCACATCGAAGCCCTTCATATCCTTATTGAACTTGTAAATATTGAAGATGTTATTGTTGTTATTGGCTGCCGGGCGACTATTGCTTTCGCCACCGCCAAACGTAAAGTAGCCCGTGCCGTCGTCATCGAAGAAAATCGCCGGGTCAAAACACCAACCGATACCATCGCAGTCCGCTAATCCACCACCCCAGTTGTTGATGAGTTTCTTGTTGCCAGAAACCGGGTTAGACCACGGGCCCGCAATGCTATCTGCACCGATAAGGCCGACACCGCCGCCGCCGCCATCCGGGAACACAATGTAAAGTCTGTGGTCGTTCGGGTTCACCGCAATACCGGAAGCCCATATGTCGCCAATTCCATCGACCTTGCGGGCATCGTAAATGATCCCGAAATCGGTCCAGTTTTTCATATCCTTCGTGCGGAAACCGTAAAGGGCCTTGATATTATAGCCATTGGCATTAGATGCCGCAGGGTCATCCGAATCGGTAATGACGTAGAAATAAGTATCATCGGCGGCAGCACCCGGGTCTGCCAGATAGTGATAACTCGAAATCGGGTTATCGGCTAACGCGCTTCCCCCAAAGCACGCCACCAAACCAAACATCGTAACGCTCTTAAGTAGTCTCATTGTTCACTCCTTAGGACCGACCATACACCGTGAGTCCATTTCTTTTCCATAAAATTATCTTCGAAGGCTCAGAAAAGCCCCGGCTCAGCCATATCTATTATGGATAAAAAATCAATGAAAGGCTATGAATCGCGAGGAGGAAGCGTCCTAAAATCAGCTTTTCGCTTCCGTTGTCTGTTAAAACAACGAAAAAAATGATTAATATATAACTTTTGTCTAGACAATAAGTTACGTTTAGTAGCGGTTGTTAAAAAAAAGAGTAGGAATGAAAACTTACATTCATTTATTTTTTTGTTGTTTATTGTTTCTAGCCTGTTTTGCCTGGTCTAGCGAGTCCTTCCGGGTTGAAGTGAAGGATGAACAGCCTACGAACAACGACATTCTAGGCCTGCGAATGCGCATCATCAACAATTCGGGGCAACAATATAACAATGTACAAGTCAAGTACTATCTGAAAAAACAACCAACAGACAATCTTGTCCTAGATTTATTCTACCCGGAAGGGATGTCTGCGCAATTGGAACAAATAGACAACACGACAGCGGTTCTGAAAGTCGGAATTTCGGTTCTCGGTCAAGGCACCATCCCCAATGCAGACGGTATTAGCATCGGAATCCGTCGTTCAGGTTGGGGATCGCTCCATAAGGAAAACCAACCCGATTATCCCGGCAGTGTATTCGCGGAAGCGGTAACTTATGAAGTTTTCGCAGGGGACAACCAAATCGTAGGATTACAGTTGCCCCAAATCGACCCCCCGCCTGAAACTCCAAAACTTCGGTTTATCGGAATTCGGCCCGAAACCGCCGACACCGTGTCCACCTGGGTACAACTCCAAAACTATGGCGATACACCTATCTCCCTGAACGGCGTGAAAATCAAGGACGCTTCAGGCGAAATTTACCCCCTTGGCGATTTGACTATTGGCGCAAAATCCACATTGCGTGTGTGTAACGACCCTGTTTCGAACTGCACTAGCGATAGCGCTGTAACTAGTATTTCAGAACTTTCTTTCGGGAAGGTCGGCGAATTTGTCCTTTACCAAGATTCAGTGCCATTGGACTACATTGTCTGGGGGGCTCGGGGCAATTTTGCAGATTCACTTCAAGTTGAAAACAGAATAATTGATCCAGAACAGTTCTTCAACACGTCGGAAGATCCAGTCCTAGGACCGGTTTCTCCTTATTACAAGGGCGATTTCTTCCGCGCGATTATCAAAGCAGACAACGATTCCATTATCAGCTGGGACAAATTCCGCGAAAAAATGGTCGGTTTGCCGCTTAATCAATGGCCGTTCGCCGAACAGTTCGCCTTTAATGACAGTTCTTCCTTTTACAAACGCAGCGGAGAAGCGACTGTTTTGGCTTGGAATTCAGCCGCAAAAGCAAGATCTTACAAAGTCACCATCTTGAACGCAAATGACAAAAGTTTAGTGCTTCATGAGTATACAGACAAACCAAATCTTTCAGTATTCCTGGAACAAGGGGACTACCTGTGGATTGTGGAACCCAAAGATTTTGACGTAGCTGAATTCGAACAAGGGCATACAAACGAAGATTCTAATATTCCTTACGATTTTTATGGCTCCTTTAAGGTTCTTGTGTTGGATGCCAACCACCAGCCGTTAAAAAAATTGGACATTGACGCACTTGCGGCTCGTAAGGACTCGTACATGCTCGACCTCAAATGGGGTGAACGCATTATTGATGCCGAATGGGACAAACCGCACAACACTTCGGGATATTGGGATCAATTTGGCAACCGCCGGTTCTCCGATCCAAAACATTACGATTGGGATGCGGAAGAAAGTTCCCGATGCTGGGCAGTTGTAACAGCAGAATTAAACCATTACTATTTTGGAAACCTGACGCAAGACGAAATAAAGTTCTACTATAATAATTTAAGATTAGATAAAAATAACCAACCGATACCTTTTTCAAATCCAATTCTAGACGCTTTTCCGCATGGCAATAAAGGGGAGGGTAGATTTGACGGAAATCAACTCCTTGCATGGGCATTGAACATAAACAATTCAGATATTGAATGGTATGATCAAAACTATATGGCATACCACGTTCCCCGAGGAACATTCAATCTTAAACAAAAGATTGTTGATGAATTGAATCAAGAACACCCAATCATTGTTAAGAATAACAACCATTTTATGGTACTTGATGCATACACAATAATTGATGGGACATACGTATTTCGATTCCTTAATACGGATAATAATGGAACTATAGCATGGACAACAGTAGGTAATACTTTTGAACAAATCTTTATTATAAAAAAATTAAAAGACCCTTCAAATAAAGCTAGATTGTCTGTGCTTTATGAAGACTCGAATAACAATGGTATCATGGATCAAAAAGAAATTAAAGACGCCGATAATGATGGCCTTATAGATTTTGATGAATACTATCGATTTGGCACATATCATTATAATTGGGATCATGATACAAACAAAGATGGGAAACTTGATTTTGAAGAATACTGTCAATTTGCAGCAGCAAGTAGGGAATACAATACGGATTATGACCTAGACGATATTCCGGATAAAATAGAAATCATGTCATACACGATTCGTGAAAAGTATTCGGAAACATCGTCAAAATTTACAGATTATGGTGTACAAAATGAAGTTTTTACCGATATTGATGGCGATGGAATTCGAGCAGAGAAAGATTACGATTCCGATGATGACGGGAAAAGCGACGGAGAAGAAGATATCAATAAAGATGGAATCAAAGACGTTAACGAAACGGATGTTTACATCAAGGATAATAATATATTACCGCAAAACACTCCGAACGTGACTCTTTACGCACTATCCGAATTAAGTTATAACGATGGCGTTGTCTGCAACAACGAAAGTACGCCAACCGGATTCTGCAATATTGCCTCAGCTGCAGAAAATAGCAATGGAGGGTTTGCCGTTAAAGTGGGAGCCCGTGCTACTGTTGGCGACATATATTCTAAAGGTAAAGTTCTCCTTCGTAGCGACACCCGTGTGAAAGGTGGTATTTACCTTGTGGAGAATTCTAGTGTAGACGACATTTACCTACAAAACGGTTCAACTATAGATGGTGGAATTTCAATGTTAACAGAAGAATCCTGGAATAACAACTACATGCCACCAGATTATAATTTAGTTGATTACTCAAATCAATCTAATTATCAGTTCGTTGCTGAATCATGGAATACTTATGAACTGACGCCAGGCTACTATTCTTTTCTGAAAGCCGAAGCAAATGCAACACTTAGGATTCCTCCTGGAACATTTTACATCGGAACCATCCAACTGGATCCAGGTTCAAAAATCGAATTTACAAACCCAGGTCAAGAAACAGTGATGCATATAAATGGTGATTTTACGTGGCGGGCCAAAACGAATCACAATGCTGAGGATTACGCCACTATTGCTCAAGGATTCAAAATAATTCAACATATACATGGAACCAAAATGTATATCGACAACATGGTGGCCGGGAATATTATTGCACCAAATGCAGAAGTGATTATCGCCCAGTCGAGAAAGGTGTTCTATGGAAAAATCTATGCCGATAAAATCTCTGTACACCAATATGCCAAGTTATATCACGTCGATTTCAATCCGATCCAAGCGCCTCAAAATAACCTAACCGTAGCAAGCATAGGTGGATTTTAAAAAATTGCATGCTCAAGAATGCAAGATTTAACCATTCTCTAAAAAAGGGTTCCTCATTCGAGGAGCCTTTTTTGGATGGATGTGTTTTAGGAAAAACTAGCGAGTCGTTCTGACTTTCTCGATCAAGCGTTACGTTTAAGGAGCCAGGTCAAGAAACTGTGATGCATATAAACGGTGATTTTACGTGGCGTGCCAAAACAGACAACAATGCTGTAGAATACCCCCTCATTGCTCAAGGCTTCAAATTAATTCAACACGCCCATGGGAAAAGAATGTATATTGACAACATGGTGGCTGGAAGTATAGTCACCCCGCACTCAGAAGTGATTTTAGCCCAATCACGGAAATTATATTATGGGAAGATATATGCAGAAAAAATCTCAGTGCACCAGTATGCCAAGTTATATCATGTGGACTTCAACCCTATTCCAAACAACCTAACCGTTAGCATGAAGGATTTATGAGAAAATTCATTTTGACATTCGCGACATGCGTATGCATGGTGATTTTGTCTCATGCTCAAGAATGCGAGGTGATTTCTTACAAAGCTCTTGACATGATGTACCCTGCAATGCAGATTGACTTGTTTAAAGGACGCGGTCTAGACCTGTCAAAGGTGTCGCTGATTAACCCTCCGGTGAAAAATCTCAGTTTGAATAAACATTATAGCGCTTATATTGCTCCCTCGGATTCGGCAATCATGGTATTCCTTTTCGACAATCAAATATCATTTTTCCAATTATGTTTTTCAAAAACAGAATGCGATAGTTTGATAGGGACTCTCTATATAGAGGATCTCATTATTGAAGAGTTCAATCGTTTGCAGCCAGCCGGCGTTTTCCAAGGATCCGCAGCAGAAGCAGATTCGACGATTCACTATATAGTGCAGAAAATAAAAGACATGTATGGCGGCAGCTTTCCGCCTGATAAAAAATTTCCTTTTTCCAACGCCGTTTACACTTTGATGAGAAATGCTAATGGAGAGTTCACAGAATACGCAGGTAAAATAAATCCAGTTTCATCACTCTGCATCTATGATAATTACAATGTTTGTAGTCTTATCGATACGGTTCGCCAATGCGGTGCAGATTTTGTGAAAGGTTCAACAACAGCCCTGAAATCTCCTGTGCAGCATGAGACTTTATCGGGAACAAAATTCCAAGCGTTCGACATGAATGGCAACTTCATTCGCAGTGGCTCATGGCGCGAAAATTCTGCTGACAAATTCCGTACTCCGGCAATTATTCGCTTTGAAAACGGATTTACCGTTCGATTGAATCCCCCAAAACGGCATTAACTTTTTTTATTCTTAATCTTTCTCTAAACAAGAAAAACTCCCCTTCCGGGGAGCCTTTCTTGGATAGGAGTGTTAAAAACTAACGAACCGAGCGGACTCTAGCCACAGCGCCGTTGCTGCGGTTGCGAATCAGGCTAAAGCCCTGTACGCTCTTGGCCTGAGCATTTTCGTGCCAGAGTTTCTTCGCTTCGAGCATGTTGCGGGCGGTAAAGCTTGCCACCTTCTTGCCGGTCAAATCGAACACGTCAAAGGTTGCTGCAGAGGCGACGTCCATACGGATTCCCTTATGGATTGCAATCGTGCTATCGCCGGATGATTCTTCCGGATCCTTCGCGTCCTTGCCTTCGACAAACTGGATGTAGTCGATGTCCATCCAGTCGCCGGTCACAGTAAAGCGGAGGATATGTTCGCCTGCAGCGAGCTTCACATTCGCATTCACCTTGCCGTAATCGTCAAAGTTGTCTTCGCCCTCGTTCTTCGGGACTGCAATTTCTTCGGTGATGTCCTTATCGTCGATAGACAGCTTGAAGCTGCCGCTCGTACCGCCAGAAGCAACCGCCGCAAACATCGTGTAGTCGCCTTCTTTTGCAACGTTCACCGTGTATTCAAGCCATTCGCCAGACTGGTTGTAGCCTACGACATAACCGGTAGCCTTCTTGTAGATATCGACACCAGTACCTTCGCGGTAGCTCTTGCCACCATTGCTTTCGGCTCCATGGTCATCGACATCGTTTTCGTTGTAAGAATCGACACCCGCGCCACGGCCAGTACCCGGTTCGTCAAAGTTTTCCATCTCGATTTTGCCGGGGATTGCCCAAGCCTTGCCGCCAAAGGGTTTCTGCGGTTCGGGAGGAGTCGTGCCGCTGCCTTCGAAGCCCCATGCCTTCACGTACATGGTAGAATCCTGGTTGCCCTTGAACACAAGGAACAACTGAGCCACAACACCCTTCAGACCTTCCACTTCGCACTTGTTTTCGGCGTATGTATTCTTGTTGCCGGTGTTCTTGAGCGTGCAGGTACCGGCGAGCGTACCCGTTGCAGAACCCGTGCGGATTTCAATCTTGTTGCCGTCGGCGGCACTCGAAGCTTCGACTGTAAAGCCGGTCGCCGCAGTACCGAAATCAACGCCACTCACGCGAATCCAGGATTCCTTGCTAGAGAGCGGAATCAGCACATGCTCGGCCTTCTTGCCCACGATAAAGTTAGAACGGCTGCGGATGCCTTTCTGCTTGGAGCTCGTGAGAGCCGGATACCAGTCGTATGGATCAAAGTTCTCGATTTGCTTCGGGCCTTCGTCCGTCACCTTCACGGTTTGAATCGTACCGTCGGCGTTGTAGAACATTTCATCGACAGAAACGCTGCGGTGGTAGCCTTCGTTCGGTTTTGGCCTGCCGTCATCAGCCGGGATGATTTCCAATCCGTTATGACCCTTCGCAATACGGCGGTCATGATAGACAACGTAAGAGTGTCCCTTGAATTCGGCAATGCCATGGTGGTTGTTGTTGCCGTTGACGCTCCTGCCGTTCATGCTCGGGTCACCGAGAATCGTGCCTTTCCAGGTGTAGGGTCCCATGACATTCGAGGACATGCCGTAGTCAATCGTCGGCGCCCCCTGCTGCCAACCTGTACTGTAAGAGAAGTAGTAATTGTTCCCGTGCTTGTGGATGTAAGAAGCTTCGAGCATCTTGCGGGTCGGCAAGTTGTTCACCTTCACATGAGAACCGTTACCCACCGGAGCATCCTTCGCATCGTTCAACTTGACAATATCAAAGTTGTCCGTATTCGGGCGGCTAGCACCTTCGCCACCGCCCCACGTCACGTAAGTCGTGCCGTCGTCGTCAATAAAAATGCCCGGGTCAAAGCACCAAGAAACGCCATCGCATCCGATGATGCCACGGCCACCGACAAGCTTGTCCTTGCCCTGGCCCACAGCGTTCGCCCACGGTCCATCGATAGCCGGGGCCTTGATATAGCCGATACCGCCGCCACCGCCATCCGGGAACACGATATAGAACGTGCCTTTGTGCACCGCAATGCCGGAAGCCCAAATGTCGTTAATGCCGTTCACCTTGCGGGCATCGTAAATAATGCCGAAGTCGGTCCAGTTCTGCATATCCTTGCTGCGGAATGCATAAAGGGCGTAAATCTTGTAACCGTCAGAATTGGCTGGCGCCGGGTCATCGGAGTCCGTGATGATGTAGAAGTATTCATCATCGGCAGCGGCACCTGGGTCAGCCAAGTAATGGTATGTGGAGATCGGATTGTCCGCAATCGAGCTTACGCCAAAACCCGCCATCAATCCAAACATCGTTATTTTTTTAAGCAGTTTCATAACACTCCTTCGGACTAACCAAACATCGCAAGCCCGCTATTTATAAATCTACCACCCAGCAACAAAAAAGACCTGCAATATGTAGCAGGTCTCATGGATAAAATGTCCACAATGGATAAAACTAATCTTTTTTCTTAGAATCGCTCTTTTTCAAAGCGCTTTTCTTTGAAACTGGCGCATACGGGTCAAATATACCGTAACCATAGACCTCAATATCATCAACCCAGACTTCAGTACCCATGGCACCAAAGATGCTAATCTTTGTCACACGTTTCTTGACAGCATCCCAACCGACGTTTCCGCCATTACTATCCGCAGTATCCAATTCTGACGGGACCACAGTATAGCGAGTCCAAGCCGTATCCACTTCAAAATGGCGCCACGATTTTATATTGTCCGCACTTGTCACGGAATCGGTATTCACGAGCACGTCAA
>JAEEGK010022762.1_pt1 | contig 13131 bp, 7 predicted proteins | sample 8958771 | NCBI WGS metagenome assembly JAEEGK01 (sample SAMN16246547, study PRJNA631951) | gut metagenome | biome: gut microbiome; feature: rumen; material: SC-attached | host: Bos | place: Iran: Karaj | collected 2018-10 | reverse complement strand
AATTAAAATTTATATAGTTCTAAAATAAATTAAATTATAAATATTTAATAACATAATTTAATAATCATAATTAATTTTTATCATAAGAGTTCAAAAAAAATATTAATTTTTCATTATTTTTTTGTTGAATTTTAATTTTCATTTTTTTTTTACATAAATCTTTTATAATTTTTTTATTTAATGAAAATAAATGGCAAATACTAAAAATAATTGCACTTAGTAATTGAATTAAAATAAGTGTATTTATTTCAAGATCCAAAAAATCTATTACCATAAAAACAATAATATCATATATTACAAAAATACTGGTTAAAACAAAAGAACTAGACAAAATATCCATTTCATTATCATCATCTGAAATTTTTACAAGCGTATTCATGACTACCAAATTTATAAATTTTGTATAAGCAATAGGAATCATTATAATAATATTGTGAATTCTATCACTAATTAAAATTCTCCTTTTTTCAATTCCAAAATAAGAAATACCTGATAAAATTGCAATAATAATAGAATATATGATTGAATACCAGGAAAAATAATTAAAACCTTCATTTTTTGTTCTACAAACGAAGAATCCTGAGAATAAAAAAGTAAAAAATGAAAAATACCCGAGATAAATTATAATAGTAATAAAATTATCATATAAATTATTATTTTCTAAATTATCATTTAATTTTTTTTCATATCCAACAATTCCTAATTCAACACATAAATTATGAATTATTAATGATAAAATATTATTTTTAAAAAATAAATCACAAAACCAAGAACATTTTCTTTGGACTTGGTAAACATAGCAAAATATTTCTTGGTCTGTGTATGATTCATTTAAATCCCTTATTTTACAGCATTCACAACATTGACAACAACTACATAAGCTACAACATTGTTGGCATTTACATATTTCATAATGACAAACTGGTTCAAATTCAGTGTCAACTGTTTTATAATAACATTTTTTAAACCCTAATTTACAAGAAGCACAACAATATTTACTATTTTCATTTTCTTTTTTCAAATTATTATAACAAGGAAAAATTAATTTACAGAATATATCTGAATATGTAATTTCTTTATTTATATTGTTATTCATATTTTTTTTTGTATTTTGGATATTTTCATTTCTATTTTTATCAATCAATGAATTATCTTGTCTATTCTTGATTTTTTCATTAATTTTACCTGTTTTATTTTCTAAATTATAAATATCTATATTATTTTGATTACCAACATTTAAATTATTTTGGTTGGTGTTAACTTTATTCTGTTCATTTTCATCTTTTTCCTGTTCATTTTCATCTTTTTTTTCATTATCAATTGAAATTTTTTCATAATATATTATAAATCCAAATATTTTATAAAATTCTATTTTATTTTTTTATTTTTTCTTTTTTTTATTTTTTATTTTTTTTTTAATAAGATTTAAATAAATAAATTTTATTATACATTAAATTTAAACTAATTATTATTTTAAACTTTTATTTCTTTTCTTTTAATTCAATTTTTAAACATACTTTAGTTAAATCAAAATAATTTTTTCTTAATAAAGCAAGAAATGAATTTCTATCACTAGAATTATTAAATTCAAATTCTCTATTACTTTTATATTTCATTAAATTATTAGAACCCATATAATCAATAATTTGTGCATTATTCTTAACTTTTTCAATATAAACTACAATAATATTTTCTTTATTTTTAAATAATTCTAATTTAGAAATAGCAGCAATTGAATCAGCCCATTGAACATTTTTAATTTTAAAATTTAATCCTTCTTTTTTAAAATCATGTTTTAAATTCATTAAAAGTGCATTTGTAATAATAAGAGTTCTTTCTTGTCTTGCTTCCCATCTATTAATTTTAATAACAACAAAATGACTATTATAAATTAATTTAGGAAAATCATTTAAAATTGTTGTTTCAAATATTCTTTGCCATTCTAAAATTTTATATTTTTTTATAAAATGATGTGATATATATGTGTCTTTTTCATAATCAAATAAAAGAGTTAATTTTTTCCTTTTTATAAAATCATTATCATAATATTCAAAATTTATTCCTAATACATCGTCTTGTTTATATATTAAATTAAAATTGAAAAAATGACTATATTCTATAATTAAAAAATTTGTTCTTTTTATTTCTTCTTTTTCTTTTTTTAATGTTTCTATATTTTTTTCTGGTTTTTTTATTATTTCTGTATTTTTATTTTTTTCTTTTTCAATTTTTTGTTTTTTTTCAATTTCTATTTTTAATTGTTCGTTCATTAATATAATTTTATCAGTAAATATAAATAAAAAAGCACTTGAATAAAGAATATCATCGGATTCTTCTTTTTTAATTTTAACTAATGTGTAAAATTTTAACTCATTTTCAAATTTAAATTGACTTTTAAATGGTTTTTTTTTATCTTGTATTATTTCTCCATTTTTGTCTAAATCAAGATAATTTTTTAATACTTCAAAAAAAGGAAAAATTTTCTTTTCTTTTATTTTCTCAAAAAATTCATTATTTCTTTCAAATTCGATTTTTTCTTCAATAAGTGGTTTTTTATCATTGGAAGTAACTATTTGTTCTTCCATTAATAATAATTAAAATATTTAATAATTTTTAAAATATTTTTTTTCATAATTTGAGAATAAGAAAAAGTTTATTTTTAAATTTATCCAATCATATAAATAATAATTTAACATCATTTTTTATTAAATGGAAATTAAACAAAATTATATTTACAAAAATACTAAAGAAGATACTTTGAAAGATTATATTATAGATAATAGAAAAATATTTCAATTTAAAGAATTAAGATTGCCAATTCCTCAATTCAAAAATACAAGATTAAGATTTATAATTGATCAAACATATCAAGAAAAAACAGATATTTTAAAAGTAGAAGTAGAACAATTAGATAATTTATAAAATTAAAAAAAATAGAATAATTAAATTATATTAATTTAAAAAAAAATAATTTTAATAATTTTTTTAATAGTTTAAATCAATTTATCTAAAAACTTAAAAAAATTAAATACAATATATATAAAAATAAATTTTAATTAAATTCTCCATATATTCATAATTCTTTCCATTTCCAAAAAATCAGGTCTATTATTTTCATTAATTTCTAACATTAAAGATAATAAATCAATAAATTTTTTACTATATCTATTTTGTAATAAATCATATATAAATATTTTTACAGTATTCATATCAATAAATTTTCTAATTTGATATAAATAATTAATATTTAATGTTGCAGCATATAAGATACATAATCCAAGTGAATAAACATCACTTTTAAATAAATTATGTTTAATATCAATTTGATTTGTCCTTAATCCATTATATAAAAGAGGACTCATATATAATTCTGTACCTCTTAAAGTATTTTTATCATTACAAAATAAAATTTGTTTTGCTTCACCAAAATCTGCAAGTTTATATATTTTATTTTTAAATACTAAAATATTTTGTGGTTTAATATCTCTATGACTTACTCTTTTTCTTTGTAAAAATGCTAAAGCTGAAGATAATTGTTTTAATATTATTATTAAATCTTCTTCTGGATAATATTTTTTTAATAAACAATTATGTTTTATTTCTTTTTCCCAATCAGTTCTTCCAACTTCCATTAAAATATATATTACATATGTTGTTTTATCTAATTGATTTTTATATAAACCTAATATTTTAATTATATTTGGATGAATTAATTTATTTGTTAAATTATATTCTTTAATTAAATCTTCTATTTCTAATTCATCTGATAATATTATTTTTTTCATTGAAAATAATTTTCCATTTATATCTTGAACTAAGTAAATTTTACCAAAAGTGCCTTGACCAATTTGAGTAATTATTGTATAATCATCAAAATTAAATTCACTTAATTCACCAGTTGATTTTGAATAAAGATGATATGAAGATTCTCTATTATAATTTAATTTATTATTAATATTATTATTACTTTCATCTATACTATTATTTGAATTAAATGATAATTTTCTTTTTGATATTTCTTCTTTAAATGATGGTATTCTTAAAATATTAATATCATCTATTAAACTCTTACAATGATTTTTTAATTGGAATATATTATTATATTTTACTTCATTATCTGTTGTATCAATTTCATCTCTTGATTTTGAATTATTATTACAATAATTTCTTTTTGATGATTCATAAAAACTTTTTTTAACTTGGATTTTTTGTTTATCTTTTTCTATACTTTTTTCAATATATTGTTTATTTATTATTTCTTTACTTTTTGAATTATCATTATTTAAATTTTTATTAATTCCATTATTATCATTTATTACTTTATTCATTTTTTCTTTTGAATGTGGGTTTAAATTTAATTTAAAATGTTTAATCTTACGAAAATTATTTTGTTTTGGTGTTACTACTTCATTTTTTTCTATACTATTTTCACGACTTTTATTCTGAATAAAAGATAAATTTTTTAAATGTGTTTTTGGATAATTTTTTATAAGACTTTTTGATATATTTAAATTTTCTTTTTCATTAGTTTTATTAAGATCTTTTCCTTTTTCATTATTAATTTCATTTTCATTTTCTATTTCATTTTCATTATCAATTTCTTTTGAATCACAATCAGATTGTACATTTCCATATTTAATACTATTAAATCTATTAAAATTAATATTTGAAGAATATTTTTTTTTAACAACATGGATTTGAAATTTATTATTTTTCTCATTAAAATTTTCTTTATCATTTTCTTCATTTTTTTCATTATTAAAAATAGAAGTATTATCATTTTTAATTTGTGAATTATTATATTTAAGAGAAATATTTTTACCTCCAAATAATTTTTCATGTAATTCAGTTAAAGTAACACCAATTATACTTCTATTTTTTAAATTTCTACTATTTACTTTATTAAATATTTTATTTGATTGATTTGATCCACTTGTTTCATTTGTTTCATTACTATTATTTTCATTATCATAATAATCAAAAATATTAAATTTTAAACATTTAAATTTTTTTTTACATAAAGAACAAAACCAAAAATAATTATTTAATAAATTCATTTTTTTACATTTTGAACAAACTACAATATCATTATTTGATAAAATTCCATGATATAAAATTCCATCACATTCAAAATTATGATTAAAAGTAATTTGATTTATTTCATCTTTTAAATAACAATTACAATCCATTTGAATAGGTTTAATTATTTTTTTATCAAGAAGTGCATTTTTAATTGCTAAATTAGTAACTTTATATTCAAGTGGATTAAATATTTTAGCATAAGATTGAAATTCTTTTTTACAAATAACACATTTCCATAAAATATCCATTGGATTAATTATAAATTTACATTTTTTACAATATAAATCTGAATTTTTTAAAAAGAATTTTTCTCCACATTTAATACAAGACATTTGTTCACATATTAATACATTACAATGATATTTTTCCCATGTTGCAGGAGGATATAATTTATCTGATAAAGTTGTTATTGAAGAATAAAAATCAATATTACAATTTTGACAAAACATTAATATTGAATTTTCATAATAACACATTTTACAATTTATACATATTACATATAAAATTTTATTTTTGTTTATTTGATCTGATACTAAAATAAATCTTCCTTTACATGTATGAATAGGAATTTTATTATAATTACAATGACATCTAAAATTATTTAATAATGGTGTATTATTTTTATTTGAATTATATCTTTTTAAAGTATTATAACATGTATTAAACATTTTTTTATATATATCACTATAAAATGTTTTTTCAACTTTATTTATTGTTGATTGAAATTCTTTATTTTCATATATTTCTTCTCCGTATATATCATTTAAAATTAAATGCATTCTATTGTTAAATTTTTTTAAAAAGTTAAATTCTTTTTCTATTAAAATTCCCTCACAATTATCAATAAATTCTTTTTTATATTTTTCATATATTTGAGTAAAGTCAAATATATTATATGATTTTTTTGTTATTTCTTGAGATATAACTCTTTTCTTTAAGACCCTATTATTATTAGACATATTAAAAAAAATTAAATTAATTATTAATAAATGTAAAAAATTAAAATAAATTATAATAACACACTTAAAATATTTTTAAAAATTCAAAAACATTTAATAAAAATAAACTCAATTATCCTATATTAATTCTCCTATTTATATGATTATTAATTAAAATAATTATCCAAACTTAACATGTTTATTACTATTATTTAAATTTAATTCTTTTTCTCTTTTCATTTCGTCAATTTCATCAATTTTCAAAACTTCATCTTTTCCTAAATTAAATTTTTTAAACCACTTATGATTTAAATAATTTTCAATATTAATTCTTTTTTCAGGACTTTTTTCCAAGCATCTTTTAATTAAATCAATAACTTCTTCACTTCTTCCTTCCCAAAAATTTTTAGGAAATTTACATTCATTAAAGACAATCATTTTAGCAATAATTTCTTCATTATCAGAATCATCATCAAAAGGTAAAATTCCAGTAAGCATATAATATAAAATAATACCTAAACTCCAAATATCAACTTCTTTATTATAAGGAGTTCTAACTAAAACTTCAGGAGCAACAAAACTTAAAGTTCCAAAACCATCAACAACGTGTTCTTTAGGACCCATAATTTTACTTAATCCAAAATCCATTATTTTAATTTGTGACATATTCTCAGTTTCAGTCATCATTATATTATCTGGTTTTAAATCTCTATGAACAACACCATATTGATGTAAATATTGTAATCCTAATCCTAATTGAAACATTATTTCTGATGCTCTTTTTTCATCAAATTTATATTTTTTTATTATGAAATAATCTTTTAAGGAACCACCACTTAAATATTCCATTACTATAAAAATGTATTCTGCATTTTCAAAATGATCTAATAAACGAACTACATTTGGATGATGACATAATTTCATTATATCAATTTCACTTTTTACTAATTCTGCATCATTGTCTTTCATTTGGGATTTTTTTATTATTTTTATTGCAACTCTTTGATGAGTTGATTTATGTATTCCTAATTTAACTAAACCAAATTTTCCTTCTCCTATATCATCTAACATTTCATAAAAATCAAAGAAATTTAAATATCCTATTCCTTTTTTTAAATTATAAACAAATTCTTCTGCAATTTGTTTTGTTGATGTATAATAATTTCTATGTTTACCTGGAAAGACTATTTGAAAACAATAAAGTTTATTTCCATTTACCATTTTATCACCATTTGCTTTAATGTAACAACCACTTAAATTATGCATTCCTAATAATTCATTTTTTTTATCTGATTTATAATAATAAATATCTTTACCAATTACTACTAAAAAATATTTAATTAATTTATTTGATGTTGATATTTTATATACCCAATTTTCATATGATGTTGTTTCTTTTTCTGTATTTTTTTTTAATTCTTCTTCTTCTTTTTTCTTTTTTTTATTTTTACTTTCTCCTTCATCATCACTTGAACTATCAGAATCAACATCTAAATTTAAATTCTCCATTTGAATTAAATTAGAAGCCATATCAAAATTATCTAATTCATTTTTTTGATTTCCTCTTTTTAAAAATCTTGAAGGAGAATTTAAAACAAATTTTGAATTTTTAACAACATCATCAAAATTTTTATCTTTATTATCATTTGAATTTGGAACAATTTGATTATTCATTCTAATCATTCCTTTCATACCAGAAAGAAAAGGAGTATTATTTTCAATAAAACTTGTTTTTGTCATTGGATTTAAAAATTCTTCTTTTATTTGAGCAGCAGCTAAAAATGCTTCTGCTGGAGATAAAGTACTTTTTTTTAATGGAGTTACCATTTTTTTTTTTGTATGTTCTCCTGCGAAACCAGATAATAAATCAGGAGAAGATTTTTTAGATTTTGGTGAAAAAACTACTTTTTTTTTTGAATCTTTTAATGGACGAACATTTTGACTATTAAAAGGTTTTTTTTGATATAAAAAACATAATATTTGTAAATAAACATCACTTTGTCTACTTTCAATTATTTTCTCAAATTCATCTTGTTTAATATGATTTTTTTTACCAAAAGTTTTTTCTAATATTTCATCAATTTCATTTAAAGATTGCATTTGGAATTTATATTCAATTTGAGTATTATCTGTTTTTAATGGTAAATATGATAATAAAACTTTTGTATCTTCTTTTGTAATTTTACCATCTTTATCAAAATCTAATATTTTGAAAATTAATTCTAATGTTGATTCAAAGTCACCCATATATAAATCTTGAAGTCCTTCTATAAATTCATGTGAATTTAAAAAATTATCTTCATCTTTATCTAATGCTGAAAATAATTTTTCTGCTATAAATATTGGTATTTTGATATAATCAAAGAATGTTACTTTGTTTATTCCTTTTTTTTTATCTTCTGAACGATCTGATAAATCTTTATATACTTCTTTCAAGTAACTTAGAAATAATGTCATATCATTTAATCCTAACATTTTTTGAAGTGAATCAAAATCGACATAATCATTCCCTTTTTCACCTAACATTTTTTTTTATAATATTATTGGTATTATTATATATATTTACAAATTTTTGTAATAGTTAATTTTAAAAATATAATCGTTATCATAAATAATTATTTTAATAGAATCATTTTTTTCCTTATATAATATATAAAATTGTATATTTTTATTCAAATTATAATATCATATGAAAACAAACATTAAAATAAAATAAAGAATAATATAAATTTTTTTTTATTTCAAAATTTAAAGATTATTTAAAAATTAAAAATAATTGAATGTCAGTAGGAGTAATTCAAATAGGACAATGTGGTAATCAAATAGGTTTTAACATATTTGATAACTTAATAAATGAAATGAAAAATAGTTCAGAATGTTTAACTCAAATGATATCAGATACATATTTCACAATATCAGATTCAAATAAAATAACAGCAAATTCAATATTAATTGACATGGAAGCAAAAGTAATAGAAAAATGTTTAAAAAAATCAAAATTAAATGGATGGTATTATGATAATAATAATATAATACATAAACAAAGTGGAAGTGGTAATAATTGGGCAAATGGTTTTTTTTATCATGGGCCAACAATAGAAAATACTTTTGTAGAAACAATATCATCATTTTCTGAAAAATTTGATTATTTAGATTCAATAATATTAATTAATTCATTAGCAGGAGGAACTGGTTCTGGATTAGGAAGTTATATTACAATTTTATTAAAAGATTATTTTCCTGAAATTAACTTATTAAATATTGCAATTTGGCCTCATAATTCAGGAGAAGTTGTTGTTAATTCTTATAATACTTTATTATCAATTAGTGAAAATTATAAAGTAAGTGATTTAATGACTATTATTAATAATCAAGATATTTATGATATTTGTAGAGATATTTATAATTATAAAAAAATTGGTTTTGAAAATTTAAATTATGTTATTAGTAGAAATATTATTAATATGATGATTCCTCCTTTAGGTGATGATGTTAATTTAAAAAGTAAACCTTATCAAATTAATACTTTTATTAGTGAATTAATATATTTTCTTGGAATTAATCCAAAATTAAAATTTAGTAGAATTATAAGTACTCCTGAAATTCCTTTAGAAAATTTAAAATATACAAATAATACTTGGTTATCACTTACAAAAAGAGGAGCTCAAATGATGAAAAATTATTCAAATGAAAGTAAAGTTGATTGGTCAAAAAATCAAACTGTTTCAAATAATAGTGTTATTTCTATTTATAGAGGAAAAAGTTTAAGTTCTATTCCTGAAGATGATAATATGATTGTTCAATGTTGTAAAGATAATAATACTAAATTAAAAGAATATAAAGATATTAATTCTATTAATTCTTATGAGAAACATTTAACTCTTTTAACTAATTCTAATTATTATTGTCAAGCTATTAAAAAAACTTTACAAAAAGCTTATGAGATGTATGAATATAATGCTTTTATTCATCAATATGAAAAATATAATTTACAAAAAGATGATTTTGTTGAAGCTTTTTCATTTTGTGAACAAATAATTTATGATTATACTCATATTTAAAAATAATAATATTTTATTATAAATAATTATTAAAATTATTTAATTAATTACCTTTAAAAATAATTAATTTAATAAATTATTTATTTTATCAAAAATATATTTAATTTTATTTATTCTACTGCTCTTTTTCTAAGTATTCTTGCAAGTGCTTTAACTCTGAAATTTTGAGATTTTAAAATTACTAAACCAATAATTCCATAAACAAGGAATGCAATGCATATCAAAATAATTTGATTATAATTAAATATTTTTGGAATATTATCATAGCAAATAAAGCAAGTAATGCAAGCAAATATCTTTCCAAATGTCATTATATATAAAGGAAGTGAACTTGCCCTTATATGAGCATATTTCCATTGGGGAGGGATTAAATAGACCAAATAGCATGAACACATAACTTCAATAATTTTATGTAAAAGAATATCAAATGAAATAATTGGGATAAAAGCTCCTATATATTTATATAAAAATGTTAGAGGTATTATTAATATTACACTTGCAATCATAAAAATGATTAAATTTTTTTTAAAAATTACATTTACTTTATAAAATGGCATTATGAAAAATATAGATATTAATTGCAATAAAAAACCTACTGATATTATACAACAAATTATTTGAATATCTCCCTTTTTACTTTGACCATAATTTATAGAAAAATCTTTTGAGGCGTCATTTTGAAAATCTGTTTTATCTATTAAAACTCCATTTTTATAAATACCAAATAAGACAAAATAAGAAGAAAACATTATCAAATTTTCTTTTATTAAATTATTAAATAATAGTAATATAAGAATAATGAGAAAATTCTTATTCATATAACCAAATGTCTTTTGTTCATTTAAAATAATATCATCAAGTGTTCTTGGCATCATATTAATATAAGTAAAATTACTTTTTTCTTGATATTCATATAATTTTGCTTCTATTTCTTTAATAGTATCCCTTTGTTCATTAGATAAATCAACATCAGAATATCTCCCTGTATCAACATTGTTATAATAATTTTCAGCTACTTCATTTTGTCCAAGACCTTCTCCAGCATTTTCCATAATTTTATTATAATTATTGTCATCATCTTCCTTTTCATTATAATTAGCTGCACTAGCAGTATTACTAATTCCAATATTTGATTTTGTTGGTTGATTATCATTTATTTCTATAGAAATATCATCACTTTTTGTTCCTTCTAAACCTGCCTTTTTCTTCTCTCTTTTTTCTTTTTGCATTTTATAAAACTCCTTATCTTCTTTGTCATCATCTTCGAAATTATTCATAACTGTTTGTGAAGCACTCATATTTAGATCTTCATTTGTTTGGTTCACCACAACTGAAAAATTAGGATCTTTAGGGGAAACAAAATAGAAATGATTCACTAAAATTAATATAATAGAACCAATTGCTCCATAATATCCAATACAATTAAATATACAATAAGCTGAAGAAATATGAATAAAACAAAGTAATGCTGTAATACAAGGTCCAAGAGAAAATCCACAAATTTCTATTATTAAATAAGTTTTAGATAAAGTAGGTAATAAATATTTAGGAGTATATAAAGTTAAATATTTTTTCCCTAACATAGGATTTGTTCCTAATCCTATTAAAAGTCTTGCTCCACTTAATATTAAGGAACGAATTTTATAATGCCCATACCCATATATAATACTTAATATATATATTAATGAACCAATAAATATAAACGAATTACTTAAAATATATGAAAATTTAATTTTCTTAATTGAGGTATAATTATAAAAGAAGAAAATAGAAGCCCATTGACCTAAATATGCAGCACCTATAACTAAAAATAATAGAATATTCATAATATAAAATTTAATGTCATTTTCTCCCATGATATAGATATAAAAATATAAAACTGGGAAAATACAAGTTAATAAAGAATTGCAAAAGAAATTTTGGGCTAAAATTAATATTATATTTCTTTTATTTACTTTAGTTATCTTTCTTTGAATAGTTTTGATTTCATTAAATGCATCATTTGTTGATAAAAATTTATCTAATAAATTATCTTTATAATAAGAAGCTGATAAAATTGGGTTAAATATATCATTTTCTAAATATTTAGTAGTTTTTTTAACTTTTTTTTTACTTATATAATCAACCCAATCTTTGTATTGAGTTTTAAAATATATTAATTCATCTATATCTTTTATATATTTTAAAGTTTCATTATATTTACTTAAAAATGTATTTCTATATTCCAAATTATCAGAATTCAAATTGTCAGTATTTTGATCAAAATATCTTTTCAATTCAGCAGCACTACTCTCTGTTATAGTACTAATTTCATCTATTACTTTAAATTGTAATAAATATTCTAATTCACTCTTTTCTTTAGATAATAATTTTAATATAATATGTGGAGTTATAAGTCCAAACAAATGAGAAAAATGTTTATCAAACTTTTTCAAAATTTTTTTTACTGCCATCATTATATCATTTATAAAAGCATTTAAACATTTGGCTAAATAAATAGTTAAAGATAAAGATTTCATTTCTTTTGATAATTCTGCTAAAGTATATGTTGAATAACTTGTTTGAGTATATAAATGAGTATTAACTTTTTTAATTAAGACTTTTTCTATTCCAGTGAAAAACCCATAACTTTTTTGAAATTCTTTTAAAAGCATATCAATAAATTCTTTCAAATGTTCTCCTTTTTTATCTTTAAATATATTAGCACCTTCTTCAGTATTTGCTATTTCATCTGGCAGTAAAGGTGTAGATAACAAACTAGGTCTTGTGGATTTATCTTTTACTTTTATATCCTTGACTAAAACTCTTTTCATTTGTCTTATTTTATGTTTGAGTCCTTTATAATCAATATAATATTTTTTCCACTCATCTAATTGAAGTAGTCGATATTGTTTTCCGAATTTAACCATTTGTTAAAATTTATAAATATAAATTATTTATTTAAAATTATGTAATTTATCACTTATTTTAAAAAAATCTTTTAATTATTTTTTTTTATTTTTTTTTTAATAATTATTTATTATTATATATATTATCAAATTATTAAAATG
>JAEEGK010022761.1_pt1 | contig 13132 bp, 6 predicted proteins | sample 8958771 | NCBI WGS metagenome assembly JAEEGK01 (sample SAMN16246547, study PRJNA631951) | gut metagenome | biome: gut microbiome; feature: rumen; material: SC-attached | host: Bos | place: Iran: Karaj | collected 2018-10 | reverse complement strand
AGTAGTTTCTCCTTTCTTGTGACTTGGATAACATTTATCAAACTTAGACTGATAATAAGCAATTTTTTTAGAAAAATAGTAATTGGTGTTTAACAAAGATTGACCTGAGACAATAAAAGAACTTCCCTTATTGTCATAAACTGATAACAGATTCTTTGTACCAATATCGATACTTATATAATGCTTATTATCTTTTTTAATATTTGCCTGTTGTTTTTCATAGATTACATATACTTTGAATCTATTTTTATTTACGTATGAAAATTCAATTTGTTTTATAACATCAAACTTCCTTTTTAATTTAATGTAATAATATGGCTCTTCTATTTGATATTTCTCTAATAAATGTTCTTTAAGCTTTTTTGGTATAGAAAGACGAATCATATTATCAATAATCTTAAATTGACCATTTAAGTATTTGATATTCATATGATATCCATCTTTTTTGTAATAGGGAGCTTGTGGTTCTCCGTCTTTTTCTTTTAGAAGACCATTTTCTTTTTTTCTCTTCCATTTGTAGTGAAGAGTTAGATAACTCCTCCAAGATTCATTTAATCTAGCAAGAACATCTTGTGAAGTTTGGCTAGGAAGAGATTTATACCAGAAAGAATCTTTAAGTCTTTTCTTTTGATCATACCAATCAGGCATCTTCTCAAATCCCAAAGATTGATATTCTTTTCGTTCATAATTACCAACATTAAATAGCTTACTAGCAGCGTAGCAAAGATGACCCAGAATTATGGATGTCTTTTCATCTACATTAAGTTCAAATTGGTAAGTTAGTAACATCTTTATTCCTTTTCTTGAGCAACATTAATCAATATTTCTTTTAGTCTAGTCTCTGTTTTTGAGGTCAAAACCTTTCTTCTACATTTCGTAGACCAGACAATATGATAGGTAATGTTAAAAAACATGTACGTCCATGCCTCAATTCACCCATATCTTAATCCTTTACATATAGTATATCAAAAAAGTGGCTTTTTTGCCACTTAATAATTACATTATTACAACATATTTTTATCACATATAGTGAGATTATATCTTAACAACCAAGGCTCATTTTCATCTCGGCAGTTGAACAACCGAGGATTCCCGTTCATATTCCTAAAAAGACCTCCAAAGAGGCCTGATTTCTTTAATAATATGTTTATTAAGCAGTTACTTTGATTATACAGTAATCTTTATAACCGCCATCAACAGTTGTAATAGTAATCATAGTTTCACCGACTTTAAGCGCAGTTACTTTTCCGTTTTCATCAACACTGGCGAATTCATCATCAGTGGAATACCAAATCACTTCTTTATTAGTGACATTAGTAGGTAGTACTTTAGCAATTAAATTTTCACTATCACCAACGCTTAATTCTAATTCACTGTAATTTAGGCTAACTCCGTTAACAGGAATTATCTTTTGCGTAACATTAACTATACAAGAAGCAGTTAATCCACCATCATTTGTAGTTGCTGTAATAGTGGCTTGCCCAGCACTTAGAGCGGTTACTTTTCCGTTTTTAACAGTAGCAACACTTTCATCACTACTGCTCCAAGAGATAGTTTTATCAGTGGCATTAGAAGGTAAAACTGTGGCAGTTAATGTAACTCGATCACCAGTTAATAAGTCAAGAGATGTTTCGTTAAGTGAAACACTACTAACAGGGACAGTAGATGGCTTTTTAACAACTTTTATTTCTGCACTCGAGGATTTATATCCATCTTTAGATTTAACGGTTATAGTAGCCTTTCCTTCTTTAAGGGCAGTTATTGTTCCGTTATCCACGCTAACAACACTGTCATCACTACTTGACCAGATGAGTTCTTTGTTAGTTGCGTTTCCAGGTAAAACAGTTGTTTCAAATGCATATGTATCACCAATAGGTAATTCTAATGATGATTTATCTAAAGAAACGCTACTAACATGAATGATTTCTTGACCAAATAATTGTTCAAAATGAGTCATTTGACCATTAACAAACACTTTACAAGTGACATTTTCATATCCTGCAACATTAACTGTTAATTCATTAATTGGAGCGCCTTCATATTTGTATATGACTGTGTTATTGTCTCCATAAATAATAACAGTAACAAAGTCGATATTACTTCCTTCATATTCAACATTGAATGTTAATAAATCGTTATCTCTAGTTACGTTAGTGATTGAGGAATAATAATCATCATATGCGGCTGTTAAATAATTGCCTGAATAAACGAGTTTATATGGGTCAATGGTTGTCTCATAAACTTTTAGATCATAAACAGTGTTAGGGACTAAATCTTTAAAGACAACTTGATCGATAAAATCAATAGCTTCATAGAATGAATATTCTTTATTAGTCAAATACATCATATAAGCTTTATCAGGGTCGCGGTCTATCTCAAAACCTAGTTCTGTACTTCTACTTAGAAAAACAGAAACATGATTAGACGCTGGGGTTTTAATTAACCCAGTAGCAACACCAATAGTCGCTACGACACTGACAACAGAGACAATAATTCCAGGAATTGCGATTGTAGAAGCACCAATTCCTGAAGTTGCTCCACCTAGGCTAGTAGAAGGATTTGTCTTTTTCCTCAATCCTTCAATAGTCTTCTTATCTTCTTTATCTCTAAGAGAAGAAGCTAAGTCATTTATTTCTTTGTGATCTTCGTTCTTTTCGCTAGAAACAAAACGTTCTTGGCCACTATGAAAACGTTCTTTACCTTGCTGAATTTTATTCAATTCATCAGCGTGATAAATATCGCCTTCATTATCAATGTTAAAAACGTTCTTTTCGAAATCCATAATTATTCTTTGTTATTAACGTCTTCCATCGTGCCAGATAATTCTTTTTGTTCTTTAACAAATTCATTGGCAATGTTCTTTTCACTTGTGGTTGCTGCTTCAAAAGTAACTGGTTTGTTAACCACCACTTGTGGGAATGGAATATTGATATTGTTCCTATCAAACAATAACTTGAATTGTCTATTTAAGTCTCTTTCAACTTGGAATCTATCATCTTCTTCACATTTAGCAAAGAATCTAAGGTTAACCGAGGAGTCTCCTAAAGAAGAAACACCTTTATAGAATGGGCCTTCAACGATTTGTGGAATGGCCTTTTTAATGTCATCAAGGTTTTGAGCAATAACAGCTTCCACTCTTTCAAGCGATTCACCATATTCAATGGACATATCAACAGAGACCAAAGATAATTGGTCAGTTAAATTAACCATGGAACGAATATCAGAGTTATTGATAACTTTAATATTTCCACCAGCGTCAACAAGTTGAGTGTGTCTCATACCAATTTCTTTGACTTGTCCTCTAAAACCATCGGCAACAATGACATCACCAACATGGAAGACATCTTCAAAGACGATGAATAAGCCAGCGATAATATCTGCGAGCAATGGTTGAATAGCTAAACCAACGATCAAGGAAACAATGCCAATACCTGCTAAGATAACGGTTGTGTCAACTCCAAAGCTAGATAAGACAAAGAATAACCACACTAAGACAGCTGCGTATTTAATAACAGAAATCAAAATGGTTAATAAGCCTCTAGTTTTCTTTAAAAGTGGTAAGCAGAAACCTAAGAGAATTCTTACGATATAGCTAAGACCAAAGATAAAGAATGAATAGCTTACTATTCTAACAGCGATATTTGGATCTCCAGCACCTGAAAATAAATTTAAGCTGCGATAAAATTCACTATTATCAGGGAACATAAATTTGCCAAAGGCAAGTAAGATGAAATAGACTAATGTTAACACTAAGAAAACACATCCAAACACCTTTTCAAAAATTGACAATCTTTTGCTTTTGAAATCGAACATAATTTTTTCTCCTTTTCTATCGATTTATTATCTATTCTTTACTTAATTTTTTTAACTCGGCCACCAGTCAACGCAATCATCTTGATTGCTTGAATTGAGAAGTCGTTAGCGACAACTGTTAACTTTTTATTTAATTCACCACGAGCAAGGACTTTCACTTGTCCTGCTTTAGAAGAAATAAGTTTCTTTTCAATTAATGAATCTATTGTTACAACATCACCATCGCTATAATTCATAGACAATGTGTCAATATTGATAATTTCTTTTTTGCCACTGCTAACTTTGGTTTCAGTTTCTTCTTCCACCAAAGCTTCAGCTTTTTCATCAGACATCACTTCATCAGCCTTGCTAACAGTAATTGATTTGTAATGTTCAATGACTTTCTTATCTTGAATTCTTGATTTAACTTCTTTAATTAATCCCTTAGCGAGTAATGCTTTCGTGGATTCTTTTTTAATACGGTAGTCTTCGTTTTGGACTTCTTTTTGTTCCACTTTAAGCATACGCATTAACATATCGATTAATTCTTTCGCGTATTCGCATCTTCTATCGTTTTTAATACGATATAAAACTGGAACATCTTCAAATTTCTTTCCCTTAGCTTCTTCGACTTTATATTTGTCGTCAACTTTAGATGTATCTAAAGCGTAATAAACGCATAAGGTCTTACCTCTAATCGCGAATTTAAGGACATAGTCTCTACCAATATTAATCGCATCATAATGCCAAGACACTCTACTATGGACTCCTTTATATGAGAGAACATAGTTCTTTAAGATTGTATAATAATCTTTAACAACATCTTCACTTTGTGAAAGTTTCGCGGTAAATGACTTGATATATCTTATTTCAAAGATGTTGCCACTAGCGTCTTTACTGACCACCACTTCATCGCCATCAGAATTAGTTTTAGTTTCTAATACAACAGGTTCAGTAGCTGGCTTATTAACTTGAATCTTTTGTTCTTTAATTAGTCCACGAGAAACAAGTGGTTTATTTGGTTCGTATGGAAGATTTGAATAGACTTCATGTTGTTCTTCGACTTTTTCTAAACCAAGGTTAGAAGCAACCATCGCGATAAGTTCTTTTGCATAGCCAAGTCTTCTATCATTTTTGATTCGATATAGACATGGAACATCTTCAAATTTCTTTGATTCGACTTTTTCAACTTTGTATTTTGAACCAACATAATCATCAGTATTTAATGGAAGATAAACACAAAGTGTTTTTCCTCTAACTGCAAATTTTAAAACATAGTTTCTTCCCGAATTAATCGCATCATAATGCCAAGAGATTCTGGAATTTGTTTTCTTATATGAAAGGACTTCGTTTTTAAGTTCTTCGTAATATTTCTTGGTTTCTTCTGGAGATTGAATTAATTTTGCAGTGAATGATTTGATGAATCTGATTTGGAAGATATTACCTTTTTCGTCTTTAATTGTTTCTACTTCTTCTTCATCTTCGTTAATTAATTCAGTTTGAGTAACTTGAGGTATAGTTGAAACAGTTGTATCAGATTTAGTTTCATCTTTTGCCTCTTTTTGTCTCTTGTTAAAAACAAAGAGAATAAGGTTAGTTAGCCAAACGAGAATTGCGACCGCTGCTAAAACATAAAGAATGATAAATTTATCAGATGATAAATATGAAGCTAAAATAACAAATGGTAATGATCCAGTAACAGACGCTAATTTTACTTGCTTGTTATTATTGTTGTCATCTTTTCTTCTTTTAAGAAGAACATACATAACGATCAAGCCACTAACGATTAAGAGAACGAAGAGAATTAAGAAAACGATAAATAAGATATTCGCGTCTCTAGAATGTTTGATAGCAGCAATTAATTTTTGCGCATGTTCTTCGCTTACTTTATCTTTTTGTTCTGGAGTTAAAGCGTCATATGCTTCTCTAGCTGTTTTAATTTTCTCTTCGTCATCACCAGCATCATCGATTTTAACTAAAACATCATATACTTCTTCAGCATCTTCTAATGTTTGAGTTGAATCGTTATACGAACTAACTAAAGCTTTTTCTTCAGCGCTTAAAGCGTCATATGCTTCTCTAGCGGCAGCGATAGCCTCTTCAGAGTCATTATCTCCTCCGTGATTAATATCACCGATAGAATTAATTAGATTAACGGCTTCATCGACATTATCATATGTTTCTTTTGCGTCATCTAAATCATCTTTATTAGTATTATCGACAATTGCCTTTTGTTCTTCAGTTAAATTGTTATATGTATCAATAGCGGTTTCAATGTCGTCTTTAGAGTCATCTTGACCACCTTTATAAGTTACTTCTCCAATACCTTGGATAATTTCAATAACTTCTTTAGCGGCAGCATTATCATCAAGTGTCTTTTTATATTGGAAATCAAGAGCAGCATTTAAAATAGCTTCTTCTTCATCGGTTAAAGCATTGTATGCTGCTAAAGCAGCATCAACTGCGTCATAATATTCTTGAGAATCACTTGCTTCAGGAATGGCTTTAATTAAGTCTCCAGCTTTATCAACGTGATTATAAACGAGCACATCATGATCTAATACATCTTTATTAATGCCATCAATAAAATCTTTATCAGCTTGTGGTAAATTGTTATATCCATCAATCGCAGCAATGATGTCTTCTAAAGAATCGTCTTTACCACCGTCATAAGTTAAAGGTCCGATACTATCAATTGCATCAATAACATTAATAGTCTCTACTCCTTTATAAAATAATTGCCCTGCTTTAGCGTGATTACTTGGATACATTCCAATAGCATAGTTAGGATTATCAGAAACAACATTATTTTTATTATTGAATGAAACATCAGCTGAATTAGTAACATCAAAAACATCATCCATATAAATGCTTACACCAAGAGGTTCACTACCAGTATATTCTCCAATGAAATTTAATTTTGATTCTATTCCCATGGATAAAACAATATTCATTGGAGCATCACTATTTTCATCTGTTCCAACTCCGATGTTATCTTTGATAACAGGATTACCTTCTATAGCGATATCACTTTGTGTATTAATTGCACCATAAATTGCAACGTTATTAGTTATTGTTCCACCTCTAATTGTATAAGTAGGATTATTTATGTTATTTAACCATAACGCACCAGTTCTACCTGAATTTTTACTACTTTTATCTGTATTATGACTGATGTTTCCGCCATTGATTGTTAATATACCACTACGTGCATTAATACAACCTCGAGCGTTAACGTTATAAATCATATTTCCATCATTCATAATGAATGTACCATTTGAACAAACACAGCTTGATGAATAATCAGCATAGATTCCGATGATGGTACCACCATTCATAGTGACTGAACTGTTCTCTTCTATTTTGAAAAATCCAGATTGACTAACATCTCCTTTAACAATAGAAAGGCCTGTAAGATAGCCGCCTTCAAATGTGCCTCTGGAATCTTCACTAGCGGCATCATAAGTGGCTTTATCACAAATAGTAGCTAAACCAGCATCATAACCTTTATATCTTTCATGTGTGAAATAATGTGTGGTGTCACCACTATCATTAAGAGTTAAGTTTCCACCATTATTAACCAAAAAAGCGTAATCAGTATTTGATGATATTCCAGATGCGTTTATACCATATCCATTTAAATCAAGTGTTTTGGTTGTAGAGACGTTAATTGTGCTACTAATAGTGACATCTTTTAACAAAGTTAAAGTTGCGCCACTTGCAGCGCTATTCCATGCGCTTACCGCACTAGTTATTTTTGCATATCCTGTAACCGATGCACCAACACCAACAGATGCTACTGCCTCTGTTACACATGCTTCACCATCTTGTAAATCAATTGCATAACTATTGTTATCACTAAAGAAATAATCAGATGGCTCAGCATCACCCATAACAGTTGACCAACCAGAAGTAAAAACACCCTTGGAATCACCACCAGAAATAGTGACACCGATATAGGAATCATTACCTAATTCAGATACGATTCCAACTTTAGCGGCATTATTATTTATTACTAAATTTCTAGATGAGGAGGGATTATTATCTTTGATAATAGTGTTACCAGATATTGTTAAACCACCCTCACCCTCATTAGTGGCAACACGAGCACCATAATAATCATTGTCGTGAATATAAGTCCCATTTATTGTGGCCTTTGCTTTATCGCCTAAATATATAGCGGCATTATTAGAAAACATCTCACCACCATTTACAGTTAGTCCTTGTCCGGCGGTAGAAGAATTCCCAACACTAATGGCGCCATAAAACCCATAGCCGTTAGTGTCTATATTGCCAGACAAATTACAATTATTAAGAGTAACGGCGCTATTACTCATATGTATGGCACCGCCCCAGTTAGATTGACAATTAGTAATGTCAAGGTCGTTTAACGTTGCTCCACCGGCAGTGATATAAAGCGCACCGCCATAACTATAGCCACTACCTGGATAATAACCTCCACCATTATTTAATGTGCCACGGTTACCTGTTTCATCATCCTTACCATTAACCGTTAATGTTCCGCCTGTTACGTGAAAAATACCTTTATCTCGGCCACCACCATTTAAGGTCCATCCATTAAGATTTACGATAACGTCACCAGAAGTAATTTTTAATTGTGAAGAAACAGTTAAATCAGAACTTAAATAATATGTTCCTGATGATAACGTACCACTAGTAGGTAAAGGTGTTCCTTCATATGCATAAGCAGCAATGGCTTTATCATTACCATCTGCTATGTGAACGGAAAACAAAGCTCCAAATGCGAGCAATATACCAAAAGGTAAAGTTAGACGCTTTATTAAACGATTGATTTTCATACTAACAACTAATTCCTCTTATTCAAGAATAATAAAGATATATTAGCGTTATGGTTGTCACAAATGTGTCACAAAAGAAAAGGGCAGCTTTTGTAGTTATACAAACTCATCCATTCGTTTTTGTCTAAATTAGCCTATCCATATTTTGTCGTGTTTTACCTCATTCGCGAATAAGAAAAGTCCTCTTATGAGGACTTGTTTGGATAAGTCATTTTGTCCAATTTTGAATAACTGAGCTTGGACAACGACATTTTTTGTAGTTGGCTGAACTCACTTATCCGCTTTTGTACCTGCATAATCGATTGTTTGTAAAGAAATGCAACTAGTCAAAGTAATAGCGATAAAAACTCTAGTTATAATCTTAATAATATTTTTATTATATTATTAATTATTCAGCTTTTTCCTCGGGTTCTTTTTTGCTTTCGGCTTTATTTGTTAATGTACTGAAAAGATAGAAAGTAAAGATCACATAAATGACGACAAGAAGAATATCAACATTACCTAAAAGTCTAGAATCACCAGATATATCAAATAAGACGTTGAGCAATAACGCTAAAGCGAAAATCGCGGAGGATAAATAAGCAAAACGCATCAAAGCATCTATATTAACTAATCTTGCGATAGTATAAACAACGGCTAATCCTAACGCCGCGGCCATACTTAAGATTTGCACAGTCCAGGCGGTTGGGCCCATTAAACCATTGATTTGTGCACCATTAATTGTGGTTAATAAGAAATAGATAAACATGAAGGCACCAAATAAAGAAACTGAAAGAACTTCAAATATTTTCTTTAGTTGGGGACTAAACTTGTTACCAATCAAAATACCTAAAATGCCAACCACTAAATAATAAGTAGAAAGGATAACGGCAATAATACCAATGGCGAGACTTGCTCCATTAAGTGATAAATAGTTTAAAAAGTATAAGAGTAATAAGGCGCCAAAAATAATGAACATGTTTGGTTTAAGAAAATCGCCAATTTTTTTCATAATAATACTTCTCCTTAATTATATTATCAGTCTATCAATATTTTTTTATTTAACCAACAGATTAAAATCCGCATAAAAAACAAAAAGCCCGGCGGCTCGCTATTTTATCCTTGAGGATATCTTCGCCACTACGGTGCTTGATTATGTGCTAATAGATGACGCTATTGTAGTTGTCCAAACTCCTTTTTCCTCTGTTGTCTAATTTTCGCTTTCCTCTAAACGCAATAAAAAAGCCACCCCGAAAGGACAACGAGATAGCTAAGAAAGATTAATGTAAACATATTCTATTTTATAAAAATATTAATAGCATATATGTTATAATAATTATGACAAAGAAAAGTCATTAAAACTCGGAACGGAGGCCTCGTAAATCTGAGCACAGAAACGAGGTGATGTCCATTGAAAGACTTTCTTAAAGAAGCCTTAAAACTTCTGAGGATTGCCTTGATATGTCTCTTATTATCTTTATTGGCTTTATTGATAAAATAAAAGAGTCTCCATAGCTACCTAACCACAAGTGCTTACGAGGACTCCGTTCTTCTGGTTATATTATAGCAAAATGGTTTTGAAAGTAAAACATTATGGATTTAGTCGATCAAATAATTCAAGTTAGAAAAAAACGCGGTATTTCACAACAGCAATTAGCAGACATGACCGGTATTCTTCAACCTGTTATTGCTAGAGTGGAGTCTAAAAAGAGTAGACCCACTATTGATTTTGTCCAAAAACTTTTAGATGCTCTCGATTTAACAATATCACTTGAAGACTCTTTTTATTGCCCAAAGGAAATTAACAAAATCATAAAGGATTTAAAAAGAAGAAGAGACCCTTTTGGAGAAAGTGGAGATAAAACATATATTTTTGGTAAAAAATATGTTCTAAAAACCAGCGATAATATTGGACGACTTAGAGAAGAAAAAAATAAAAACAATTGGTTAAATAAATATTTACTCAGTAGTAAAACAGTAAAATATATCGAAGAAAATGGAAAAGGGTACTTATTAAGAAATTACATTGATGGCCACACTTTAGTGGAAAAACAATATCTCGAGAATCCATATAGACTAATTTCAATATTGAAAGAAGTTGTTAACGCGCTCAGGAAACTAGACGATTGCGCTTGTCCTTTCAAATCAAAAGAAAATGATGGAACCGATTTTGTCCATGGTGATTTATGCCTTCCAAATATAGTAGTAGACGATAACGATAAATTAATAGGATTTATTGATGTTTCAAACGCAGGTAAAGGTGATAAAGAATATGATTATTCTTGGCTACTATGGAGTTTTGAACACAATTTAAAAACTAAAGAATATAGTGAACTATTATTAAAAGAACTAGGAATTACAATTAATCCTCAGAAATTTCTCTCATATACAATCCCTGTTCTCACTGAAACTCGCTTCAAAAAAGAAAAATAAAGGTCCTCGAATTGAGGACTTATTTTAAGTCTGCCGCAGGTAAGTCATTTTTGTCCAACTGAGGAAAATTAACTTTGGACTACGACAGAATTTCATACTTTTGGTGGATCTGACGAGGCTCGAACTCGCTACCTCATCGTTGCGAACGATGCGCTCTCCCAGGTGAGCTACAGACCCGTGCTTATAATTAAATAATAATCGAGTAATCTTTTCAAGGTATTATTATAAACTTTTTAAGCCATAAAAATAAATAAACTAATCAACACTTTCTAAAGGTTATATAAATAAACCTTTTAGAAAGGGATAATATAATGTTATTATATTTCCCGAGGACAAATACTATGAAAATATCTAGCGAAGAAAAAAATAAAAAGCTTGCTTTAGATAAAAAAAGAGAACTACATCACAAAGAGTTAGTTAAAAAACAAGATGAAGCAATCGCTAATCTTAAACCATATGAAGGTGATGCTTTTATTTCGTTACAACACGTTAATAAAATCTATCCAAATCACGTTCAAGCAGTATATGACTTCAATCTAGATATTAAAGAAAAAGAATTCATTGTCTTTGTTGGTCCTTCTGGATGTGGTAAATCCACAACCCTAAGAATGATTGCAGGACTAGAAGATATTACATTTGGTAACTTGTTCTTAAACAAAGAATTTGGTAACACTCTTCTTCCAAAAGAAAGAGACTGTGCTATGGTCTTCCAAAGCTATGCTTTATATCCAAATATGACAGTCTATGACAATATGGCCTTCTCCTTAAAAGTGAGACATGTTTCAAAAGAAGTCATTAATCAAAAAGTATTAGAAGCTGCAAAAATCTTAGAGTTAACAGATTATTTAGGAAGAAAACCTGGAGAGCTCTCTGGTGGACAACGTCAAAGAGTGGCTCTTGGTAGAGCAATTGTTAGAGACGCAAAAGTCTTCTTAATGGATGAACCATTATCTAACTTAGACGCTAAACTTAGAGTCCAAATGAGAAGTGAGATTGTTGCACTTCACGAAAAAATTGGAAGCACCACAATCTACGTTACTCATGACCAAACCGAAGCTATGACAATGGCAAACCGTATTGTTGTCATGAAAGATGGATACATCCAACAAATCGGAACTCCAAAAGAAATCTATAATTCTCCAAGTAATATCTTCGTTGCTACCTTTATTGGTGCACCAGCGATGAATATGATTAAAGTCCACTTTGAAAAAAATAAGATTTCTATGCCTAATGAAGTTAATTTACCAGTGAGTAAAGAACAATTAGCGACATTAGAAGAAGAAATCAAAAAAGATATCATTAGATTATCCACCGAGAATAGAGAATTAATGGAAGAAAATAATGTTATCTCTCTTCCTAAGGAAGAACAAACAGATAAGTTATATAAATCCATGTCCTTTAGAAAGAGAATCCCAGATATCATTGCCTTAAATGAAGAAAAGATTAAAGCAAACGAAGAAAGAATTACAGTTCTTGAAGGATATCTCAAAAATAAATCATTTGATGCGATTCTTGGCATTAGACCAGAAGATATCGTCAGTGAAACCGCTAGCAAGATTTTAGATTCATCAAGCAAGACCTTCCCGCTATTCATTAAACAAGCTGAATTACTTGGTAATGAATATTACGTCTATAGTGAAATTGATGAGAAGAAAGTTATTGCTAAGGTAAGCGCAAACGAAGAAGTCACTCCAAAAGTTGAAAAGAAGTTTGCTATTAACTTAAATAACATTCACTTATTTGACAAAGACTCTGAAAAGAGAATGTTCTAATAACATTAGAAACACACCAACCACCTTCATTGGTGGTTTTTTATTGCAACAAAAAAGGCCTCCGTTTTAGGAGACCTGTTTGTTTATATCATTCCACTAGTTGATGTGAATATCACCAATGTAAAGGTTATCAATATAGATTGTTCTAGCATATCCAAGGTTGAAACCGAGGTTTGCAGAACTTACCGCAGATGATGAGGCTGCAAATAAGGATGCATCAATTGTGATTCTTGTCCATGTATTTGAGTTTGCATCAACAACTGATTCTCTAGTGATGCCTGGTTCGTTTGTGGAGAATAAGCTTTGTGCCTTGTAAACAGTGCCACCAACCATAAG
>JAEEGK010022760.1_pt1 | contig 13132 bp, 8 predicted proteins | sample 8958771 | NCBI WGS metagenome assembly JAEEGK01 (sample SAMN16246547, study PRJNA631951) | gut metagenome | biome: gut microbiome; feature: rumen; material: SC-attached | host: Bos | place: Iran: Karaj | collected 2018-10 | reverse complement strand
AAATAAAAAAAAAAAAAAAAAAAATAAAATTAAATTAAAAAATAAAAAAAAAAAAAAAAAGAAAAAAGAATAAATAAATAATGAAAAATTATTTAAAAAAATAAATAAGAAATAAGATTTAAAAATTAAATTTTAAAATTAATAATTTAATATAATTTTTTTTTCAAAAATAAGAAATTAATTAAAAATAAAAAATATTTTTCTTATTGAAATTTCCAATTTTCAATAAATTCTTGATAATTAACAAATCCAGTTTTTTCAGGATCAACAATTTGAATAATTTCATTAATATCTTTTTCATTAAATTGATTTTCTTCTCCATATTTACTTAAAATATTTTTCAAATTATTAATTGAAATTTTACCATCATCTCTCACATCAAAAATTTTAAAAGAATTACATATTTCATTTTTTCCTTCTTCACTAATAGAAAAAGTTTCTTCTAAAGCTTTCATAAAATTATTTTTTTCAATTGAGCCACTATTATTTTTATCAGCAACTTTTAAAAAATTCATTATTTCTTCATTTGATGCTTCTCTTCCCATTGATTGTAATATTTGTCTTATTTCATTTGCTCCTACCATATTATCTCCATCTACATCCCACATATCAAATATTTCTTCTGCTAATTTTTTTCTTTCTTCTTGATAGTCATTTTTACCTTTTTCTGGAGTTTTTGTTTTTACTATTGCTCTTCTTGGCATTTTTTTTTTTTATATAAATTTTTAAAATTTAAATATTTGTAATTTAATAAATAAATATTTTTAATATTGATATTATTTTTTTCAAAATTTTTTTTTGAATTCCATAAAAATTCAAAAGAATATTTTTACTTATTTATAAATCTACATAATAAAATAAATATAAATGGGTAAATAATAAATAATAAGTTATTATTTTTTTAACATTTTTATAAATTTTTTTGGTTTAGATGTTTTTAATATTCTATCATCATAAATTTTTTTAGTTTTTTGTCTATTTGTATAAAGAGGACTATTTATATTTTCAAAAGGAACTGATTTTAATTTTTGTGTATTAAATAAATCTCCACTAAATGTATTTTTCATATGATGATTATTATTATTATTTTTATCTGAAAATGTTACTGAATTAATTAACTTATTTTTTTCTATTACATTATTTAAAAATTTTTTTTGCAAGATTGATAATTTATTTTTATTTGAAGTTAATATTGGAATAAATAATTTAAATATTTGTTTTTTTTTTGATTTTTTTAAATTTGATTTTTTATTATCATCTATCATTCTATTCCATAATTTTATTTCTTTCAGAAACATTCCTGGCATCATTTCTTTTTTTATTTTAGGATTTTTTATCTCATATTTCATTTGACCAATATCTCTTTTTTTATTTTTTTCTCTTAATCTATGATATTTCTTTAATATTCCATAATATCTTTCAGTATAAGTTTCATATGACATTTTATATTCATTATATTTTTTATTTAATATATTATATTGTTTATGAAAAATATTTTGTAAATCAAAAATTTTTTCAATCATTAATTGAGTTTCTAAAGATAAAGTATCATCAGTAATTGATGATAAATATTCTTTAGTATAAAATATTAAAAAATCAGTTTGCGCATTAATAAAAACTTTTGTACAAGGATCAATTTGTTCTAAATCAGAATTTGATTCTAATGAAATATCATCTTCACTAGGAGAATATGAAAAAGAAGAATTATTTAAAAATGGAGTATTATTTAGATTAATATTATTATCATTTATTATTATATCATCATTTTTTATTGTTTTTCTAAAATTATTATCAATTATTTCTTCTTCTAATTTTTTTTTTTCATTATTATTTTCAAAAAAGTGTTTATATTTTTCCATATCTTCAATTTTTATGATTTTTTGACTATTATTTTTATTATTTTTTAAAAAAGAAGAAGAATTTTTCTCTTCTTTATTTCCTTTTAAAGGAGGAGTTTTCATTCTTAAATTTGAATATCTTTTTTTATTTATTTTAGGGGCAATTTTATTATAATGTAATGCAGGAACTGGACTTTGAGATTTAAAAAAATTTGTATTATGAGTTACAGATTGTGGTGTTGTTAAATCAGTTAAATTAAAATCATCTTCTCTTGAAAGAGATTTATTTCTATAATTTTTATTATATTTATTTGATGAGATTATTAAATTATTATCTTTTGGAGATAATTTTCTTTGAATTAAATTATTATTACTTGAGGTTTGTGGTAAGCTTTTTCCTATTTTATTTTTTGATGTTAAATTATTTGTTTTTTTTTCTTTAATATTTCTATTATTTTTAATCATTGCACATTTTATATTGATTTTAAAATTTATAAATAATTTATATTCATTTTGATTATTTGATATATTAGAAATATTAATCCATTTTGTATCATTAAATGGATAAAATTCACATAAACCAATTAGATTACTATTTTTAAAAAAAGATAATTTAATAGGAATTGATTTTTTGAAGACATTTAGAATATTTATACATGATATTTCTTTTTTAGAAATATTTTTTTCTAAATTAGGAATAACTATTTTAAATGACTCATATAAAATTAGTATTGAAATAATATCATTTGAAGAAGTTTTAATATCATTAATGGAAGGATTTGTTTCAAGAAATTGAAGTTTAATTTCCATTAATTATTTTTATTTTAATGTAATTAATTAAATAAAAAAAATATATGTTATAAATATTTATATAAATATTTTTAATAATCAAAATCATTTCCAAATCATATTCATATATATAATTTAATGTGCATATTAATTCAAATCTGTAGACGAAGATTATAATTAATTAATTATAATCTTAAAAATTCGTCCAGATTATCATAAACATTAAATATATATATGAAATATTATTGGTATGATTTATAAATGAAATTGATTAATTATTCTAAAAATCAATATCTTCTACCTCATCAATATTTTCTTTACTTCTTTCTAAATACATTTTAAATATTGAATATGAGTTTCCATCATCTAAAATTGTTGAACTAATTAAGTGATCTTTTTTAAATCCCATTAACATTATAGTTTGAGTAATTTTTTGAATATCTTTATTTTTTTTATTTATTAATAAGAAAATAGATTTTATTTTTAATTCATTTGCATAATTAAAGAAATATATCATATTTGATTTAGAGATATTTTCATATTGTTCATTTTGATCAATAATAATACAGAATGCACCTAAATTAGGATGATATAAAAAACATTGATGAAGATTATTACTATTATTACCCAATAATTTAGATATATTATATAGAGACACATTATTTTTTTCATTTTTTTTCATTCCTTTATGCGACATTTTTTCCTTCTTCAAAGCAGCTTATTCAGCTAATATTTAAATATTAACAATTTTATATATATAGTAATAATTATATTATTTTTTTAATTTATGTTTATTAAAATAGAAATAAATAGATTAAATTAAAAATAAGACAATATTATTTTTTTTAATAAATGTTATTTTAATATATTATTATTCATTATTTAATAATAATTCAATTTCATTATTATTATCAAGAAAAACTATACAAGGTGTTAATGTTTTACCTGAAGAAATTGGTTTTACATTAGTTAATTTTTTTATTAGTTTCAAATCATAATAAAAACATAATTCAAAATTATTTGGATTAAATGTTAATTTGAAACTTAAAATTTCATTAAAATTAGGAAAATCAATTTTTTTATTATTTTCTAATTTATTATTACAATTCCAACTAAAACCATTTGATGATATTAAATAAGAACCATTATTAAAATGAATATCCTTAAGATTAGTACAAAATAATTGATTATTAGATAAAACTAAAGTTTTATCACATAATCCAAATGCAATCCATTTTGATTTATTAAGTAAATTAACTTTCCAAGTTCTAATTTTATTATCTCTTATATCAATATCATATTCTGGACTACTAAATAAATATACATGAGAATCTGCATATGATGCATTATAAGAGGCTTTATTACCTTTTATTGTTATTAATTGATTCATTTTATTTGTATCAAAAATATTTTCATTAATTTTAACTTCTGATTTTTCTCTTTCTCTTTTTTTATTTAAAATTGAATCATTTCTAATTTCAATTATTAATTTTTTATTTTGTAATGGATCTTTTATTTTTTGATAATGAAGAATATTTTTATTAATTTGATTAATATTATGATTGTTGTTTCCATTATTATTATTATTTATAATATTATTATTCAAATTAATAGTATTATTATGAGTGACATTATTGTTTTTATTATTATTATTCAAATTAATGGTATTATTATTATTTTTACCATTATTATTATTTTTATTATTTATATTATTATTATTATTATCATTATTATTATTATTATTAATTATATTTGCTTTATTTGAATTATTTTCTTCATTATTCTTAAATTTATCAAATTTATTATTTAATGTTTCAATTTCTAATTGAAACCTATTCAATTTTTCATCATTTTCTTTTAATTGTTTACTCATTTGAAGTAAATAATCAGCAATTAAATTAAGATGCATATAACAACCACTTTCCATTTTAACATTCATTTCTCTTTTTTTAAATTTATCCATACATCCAAATTCTTTAAATTTACAATCAACAACACTATTTTCACAAAAATTTTTAATATGACTATCCATTTCTCCTCTTTCAATAATAGCCCCACATCCTTGAACACATTTAATTTTTTTTTTAGTACATAGATTAAAATGTTCCATAATTTCTTTAAAAGGAAACATTTTTTGACAATCATTACATTTTTCTTCTCTAAATTCACAATTTTGAATATGATTTTCTAATTCTTCCCTCATAATCATTTTATTACAATTTTTAAAAGTACATTTAATTAAACTTTTAAGACATTCATTTTTTAAATGAAAATCAATATCAGAAACTTTACCAATCCAATTACAACCTTTATTATAATTTTTACATTTCATTTCTTTTTTTCCTATACTTTTAGAAATAACATCAACATGAGTTAAATCATTTATTGATAATTTTTTTTTTGTTATTGGACATTGTTTTTTAATATTATAATATTTTTCAAAACAATCTTTACAAAAAGTATGACTACAAGAATCAATTACAGGATTTAATAATAATCCTTTACAAAGAGGACAAATGTAATCTTCCATTTCTGAATTTTTTTTTGTTAAATAATCTGGATCTATTTGAATTTCAAAAGATATTCCATCTACAATATTCACTTTTTTATTTTCATTTTCTATATTATTTTCTATTTTATTTTCTTTTATCTTTTTTGAATTATTTATATTTATATCTTCTTCTCCTAATACTATTGCATTTTCTTTTGATTGAGTTAATGGATTGTGATTATTCATATTTTTCTAATTTAAATTAATTTCTTTTTTTTATCTCTCCATTTATAGCTTTTTATTTTGGACAATTATTGAAAAATTATTTATAAATAAAATTAAACTTACTTTTTTTTTAAAATTAAGGAAAAAAAAATAAAAATTTAAAAAAAAAATTTATTTTTTTAATTTTCATCATTATTTAACAACTTAATAATTCTTTCTTTTTTTTCAGGATCAATAACTTCAGGGAAAACAATATTAAACTTAATAAATAAATTTCCTTTTTTAACATCCATATCATTAACAGAAACTTCTTTTCTATAAATAGGCATTCCTTCTCCTTTAACAATTTTAACAGTTTTAGGATTAATAATTTCATCAATAGCAATATAAATAATTCTATTATCCAAAGTATTAATTTGAACAGTTTCTCCATATAAAGCTTCAGCTAAAGTTAAATTATGAGTATAAATTAAATCATTTTTATTAACTCTTCTAAAATAAGGATGTTCTTTTTCTTGAATATGAATTAATAAATCAGAAGTTTTTTTTCCTGGTTCTTCATTTCCCATTTCTTTAAATGGAATTATTGTAGTTTTATCATAACCTGGTTCAATTTCAATTTCAATTATACTTTCTTTTTCCATTTTTGAACGTCCATCAAAACCAATTGAATCTTTTTTATATTTTATTTCTTTAATTGTACCATTATATAATTCTTCTAATGTACATTCTAATTGATAATCTATAGGAGGTAATTCTTTAATTTCTTTTTTTTCTTTTTTTTTTTCTTCTTCTTCTTTTTTTTTCTTTTCTTCTTCAATATTAATATTTGAAGCTTCTGTAGTTGAACCTTCTTCTTTTTTAATATCTTGAACTAATGCAAATGGATTTGAAGTTCCCATAAATCTTTCAAATATTTCATGTCCATTTCCAGAAAATTTATATCCTTCTAAAAAATTACCTTTTGAATCAATTATTCCATTTTCTAATCCTTCATCTCCATAAATATCATATATTCTTCTTAAATTACAATCACTAAGAACTTCATATGCTTCTCCTAATTTTTGAAAATTATATTCTGATTTTGCTGCATTTTCACCTTTTGATAATTTTGGATGATTTTTTAATGATAATCTTCTATATGATTCTGCTATGTCTTCTTGAGAACATTCTCTTCCTAATTCTAATACTTTGTAATAATCAAATTTTGACATTTTTTTGTTTAATTAGTTATAATTTTAATTATTATTTTTAAAAAATTAAGTTAGTTAAATAATTTAATAATTTTCTTAAATATATTACATTAAAAAATATTACCCTTCTGTTTTCAATTATATAAAAAAAACAACAACAGTATTTCTTTTCAAATATTTATTTACATATATATTTATTTTATGTATGTGTACACAATACATACTTAACATAAATTAAAAAAGTTTTCCTTATTTATATGTTAAATTTATTCAAATATGATTTATAAAAATAAGTTAAATACATTTTACATTTAAACATTATCTTTTAATAATTTCATTATTTTTTTTTTTTTCTTTATTATTGGATTTTTTTTTAAAGATTTATAAATATTTTGTCTTAAAATTATAAAATTATTAAACTCATCTTTATTTACAGGAGTCATATTTTCAATTATAGAATTATCAATATTAATTACAATAGATAAGCTATTTTCTAGTACATAATTAGCAAATTTATTTTTTAATAATATATTCAAATTTTCATCATTTAAAAACATTTTAGATAATATTTCACAAAATTTAATAAAATTATTCTTACTTAAATAATCAATTAAAAAATCAACAACATTCGAAGAAAATTTTGATATTGAAAAAGCAATTATATGTTCAATTAATTTATTTATTATTTTTCCGCAATAATTTTCTCCAAACATTTTAATTGCTTCTTGAATACCAAAATTTCCAAATTGATTATAAGTTAATTTATTAATATCAATTTCAAATATAGAAACAATTGATAAAATGTAAAAAGGATTTTTAGTTTTATTGATAAATTCTTTAACAATACAAATTCCATTCGCATCTAAACATAAATCCATTAAATTACTTATCATAAAATTATTAATGTATTCTCTATCATCTTCTTTAATCACAGAAATAATCTTTTGTATTACATGAGAAGAATTTGAGCCCAAAGATAAATTATATAAATTATTATTAATACATTCTTTAATTAATTCTTTTTCTTCTTTTGAATTTTGTAATTGAATTAAACATTGTAATGAATGATTTCCACATATATCATTTGATATTTGTAAAAAATTTGATTTTATATTTTGATAAATAAAAAGTCTTTGTTCAAGAGAACAAAAATGAAAAAATTTTTGCAAAAAATAATTGCCATAATAATCGCAGAAAATATCTTTTATATCTATATTAATTATATTTACTATTTTATCAATTTCTTTTTTTAAAGGTGTATTATTTGTAATAATTTTTTGTAGTTGCCTACTTCCTTTATGTGTTTTTAATATTTGAAAAAAAACCTTATCATTAACACTTTCTAAAAGAAAGTTTAATTGATTACTAAAATTTTGTTTTTGAACTTGTGAAAAAATAACATCAATTTGAGAATCATTTAATGGATGAAATTGATTTATTTCTTTATTATTATTATTATCTGAAATTACTTGATTTATCTGTTGTAGAATTTTTTTATTTTTTTTTAATGAATAATCATAATTATTATATTGAAAATTATTAGAAGGTGGCATATTTGTAAATAATAAAGAATTATTCATTTGATTTTGAAAATATTGATATCTATTAAAATAATAAGGATTATATATATTAAACATATTATTAGGTTGAAATTGAGAATTTGAATATTGATTTATATTATAATAATTTTGATTTGAGTAATTTTGATAATTAGCCATTGAATTTAATGGAATAATATTATAATTTAAATTTCTTCTTAAAAGAGAAAGATTTATCTTAGGATTATTTAATTGAATATTTGATGATAGAGTTTCTTTTTCAATTACATTTTTTTCAATTGGTTTACTTTCTTCTATTTTATTTCCTTTTGATTCTTTAATTATTTCTAAATCTTCCTCTTTTTTTTTTTCGTTTTTTTTGAAAATATCTAATCTATGAAAATTTTTAGTTGAATTTGGAGATTTTAAACTTTTCTTTTCATATTCTTCGATTTCAACTACGATATTACTTGGAAGAAAATTTGAAATATTTGTACTGGATAAATGTAACCTTTTATTTTGACTGATATCCTTCTCTTCTGCCATATAAATTTGATTTTTTTATATTCTAACAAAGAAATAATAATAGTAATAAAAAAATAAAAAATTCAATACTCAATCAAAAAAAAATAAAATATATTTTTTTCTTATTAAATAAATAATTATTTGATTCTTTTATAATAGTTGCAATGAATTATAATTTTTTTTATTGATGTTAATTGTTATATTTATATTTCTCTAATTGAAATAAATTATATTCATAAATAAAAATATATTCATTAATATAGAAAATAAAATATTTTATGCTATATAATTCTTTTAATAGTGACTAGATTTTTGATTGTAAAAAAAATATATGATGATTAAAGATTTTACTATTGATTAAAAAATAAAATTTTTTTTAAATTATTGATTAATAATATATTTTAATAATTTATTTAATTTTAGATATTTTCATTTAACTTTATTTTCGAAGATAAATATTTTCCAACATATTTTATGAAATATAATAATTTACTTTACATCTTCTTTATAATTAAATAAAATATATTAATTTTATAATGAAATTTTATTTAATAAAAATTTTTAATAATGAAAATAGTTATTTTTATTTCTAAAAAACGTAATTTTCAATTTGAAAAAAAATAATTAATTAAAAAAAATAAATAATGTTTAATCAGAAAATAGATGAAGAAAATCAAAAGTAAAACAAATATTTATGAAAAATATAATTTTAAAACGATAGTAAAATAGAGCAAAAAGAAAATAAAATATTATCTCCAAAATCATCACCAAAAGCAAAAAAACAATTAAACAATATATTAAATGAGCAAGAAGTAAACATAATTAAATTAAAATCATTATCATGGACAGGTTTACCATTTGATAATCCATTATATAGATCAACAATATGGAAATTATTATTAAATTATTATCCAATAAATGATTTAGAAAGAGAAATTTATGTAAATAGAAAAAGACAAGAATATATTGATACTTGTTTAATATTTGAAGGAATTTTAGATGATCCTTTAAAAAGAATGAATGAAAATGAATATAAAATATATCAAGAAATTATTAAAGATGTTTTAAGAACTGATCCTAAATATGAAATATTTAAAATTGAATCAATTAAAAAAATGATGACTAGAATTCTTTATATTTGGTCTATGAGACATCAAGAAAGTTCTTATAATCAAGGATTTAGTGATTTACTTATGCCTTTTTTTGTAGTTTTTTTTAATGAATATTTAACTAATTTAAATTATTATGATATTATTCAAATTAAAGAATTTGATTTATTTAATTTTAATATGGAAATTTTTCAAAATATTGAAAGTGATATTTATTGGTGTTTTACAAATATGATGAATAAAATTCATTTTAATTATATTCAACATTCTGGTGTAAATCAAATGTTAAATAAATTAGAAAATATCATTAAATTTGCTGATAATGAATTATTTTTACATTTAAAAAAATTAGAAATTAATTTTATTCAATTTGCATTTAGTTGGATGAATTGTTATTTAACAAGAGAATTTAATATTATTTTAATTATTAGAATATGGGATACTTATTTTAGTGAAGATGATGCTTTTAATAATTTTCATATTTACGTTTGTGCTTGTTTAATACTTAATTTTTCAGATACTTTAAAAAAAATTGATAATTTTTCAGAAATGATAAAATTTTTGAAAAATTTACCAATTTCAAATTGGACTTTAGAAAATATTGAAGTCCTTCTTGCAAAAGCATATCAAATAAATGTATTATTTTTAAAAGAAAATTAATTTTAACAAAATTCTAAATAATATTTATTATTTATAAATAATTTCACTATATTTACGAATCATATTTTAAATCAAAGATAAAGATATTTATTTAAAAATTCAAATATAATAATAATAAATATGACTCTTTGAATAATTTTTACAATTTGTCTTTAAGACTTAATAATATTTTTCATCATTTTACAAAATTCTTCAAAAGAAATAGTACCATCACCATTAATATCAATAGAATTAAACATTTCTTTTAATTGTACTTCAACTTTAAAACTATTATTTTTAGAAGTTTGCATAAATCTCTTTTTAATTTCTTCAAGTGAAATATCTCCAGAATTATCTCTATCAAAATATCCAAAAGCAAATTTTAAATAATTTCTACTCATAAAAATTTTAGGATCAACTGCAGCTCTTACAAATTCTTCATATTCAATAAAACCATTATGATCAGTATCAATATTATTAAAAAGAGAATCTACTTCTTTTTCAACTTCTTCTCTTGTTAAATTCCAATATTTTTCAATACCTTTTATTAATTCTTCTTTTTCAATTCTTCCATTATTATTTAAATCAATTTTATTAAATAATTTCCCAGCTTCAACACATTGTTCGATATTAGTATTATGATGAACTAAATAAGCAATAACAGCACATCTTAACATATTATCACTTCTATAATGTTTTAAATTATGTATCATTTGTTTTGCTAATGAATGAGGAACAGTATTAATTTGATTTTTTTTTTTAAATTCTGCAGTTTTAAACCAAGGATGTTCTAAAGCTTCAGAAGCAGAAATTCTTTTATTAGGATCATAAGTTAATAATTTTTTAATTAAATCTTTAGATTCTTCACTTAAAGTAGGAAAAGGATAAGATTTAAGATCATATTCACCAATTTTAACATTTTGTAATATTTCATCATCATCATTACCATCAAAAGGTGGTCTTCCAGATAATAAAATATACATTATAACACCACAAGACCATAAATCACATTTTTCATTATATTTTCTTTTCATTACTTCAGGTGCCATATAATATGATGAACCAACATAACGATTTTCACTTTGTCCTTTTTCTGATATTTTAGCAGTTCCAAAATCAATTATTTTAACTTGTAAACAACCATTTCTTTCTCTATCAGTTATCATAATATTTTCTGGTTTTAAATCTCTATGAATTATATTTTGTGAATGACAATATGTTATTGCTTTAAATATTTGATTCATTATAAATGCCGATTGTCCTTCATCAAATTTACCTACTTTTATTATTTCATTAAATAATTCTCCATCGGGACAATATTCTGTTATTATATAATATAAATTTGATGTTGAAAAAAAATCTATTATTTTTAATATTTTAGGATGATCTAAATTTTTTAATATTTGAATTTCATTTAATATTTCTTTTTCTTCTTCTGGTTTATTTTTTCTTTTTTTTATTAATTTCATTGCAAAATTTTTTCTTAAATCTTTATGTTTAACTAACCAAACTTCACCAAAAGCACCAGTACCTAAAATTTGTTCTTTATGATATATTTTCTCAGGATTAATTTCATTTCTTGATATAAGAACATCATTATTAATTGCTAATTGGTTTGATTTTATTACATTATATGGAAAATTATCATTTTTAGATTCTGAAACATTTTTTCTATTTCTATTTCTTTCTTCTGCTTCTTTTTCTCTTTCTGCACCTAAGTCTGCTGTGTTGTCTTTTGAATAATAATCTTTTGAACCTTTTTCTTTTGGTTCTGATTTATGATTTGATTTTGTATTTTGACATACACCCATTTTTTATTATTTTTTTCTTTTATTTTTTTTTTTATTGATTAATATTTATTACTTTTTTGTTTTATATTAAAATGTTTTTTTTTTTTGATTTATTTTTATAATTGTAATCTAAAATAATAATTTATTTTTTTTTAATTTTGATATTAATATTATTGAAAAAAAATTAAAGTTAACTTTTTTTTAGAAAAATGGCAATTAATTGTACATTTGAACTTATAGAAAAAAAATTATATTGTAAACCTCCTAAAAAGTATGATGAATTTATAAAATATTGTAATTCATCTTTTGAAATTAATGAGACAGATTATCTATTCGTCTTTAGTGATGGAATGAATATAAAACTTATTAAAACTAATGATGACTATAAAGAAGTAGTTAAATTTTTGGTAAAAAATAAAGGAAAAAATATAATAAATACTTTCAAAATTATCAAAAATAATATAAATGAAACTGATTTAGAAAATGAAATTAATAAATTAAAAGAATATAAGTCTGAAATTGAAAAATTAAAAACTGAAAATAATAAATTCAATAATTTGAACAATAATAATAAATTTGATATTCAACAATATAAGAATAATTTAGATGAAACAAATAAAAAAAATATAGAAAAAATAAATGAAAATATCAAAAATTTGGTTGATGAAAAAATGAATGAATTTAAAAAAGATATAATGAATACATTAATACAAGAAAATCAAAAAATAATAAATGAGCAATTAAAATCATTAAATGAATTAGAAAATCAAAGAAGTTTATTTTATGTTCAAGAATTTTCAAAAATAGAAACTCAAAAACTACAAAACTTAAAAAATACACAAATTATAAATAATAATGAATCTAATAATAATAAATATGAAGATAATAATAGCAATAGTTTTAGTAACAGCAATAGTAATAATAATAGTAATAATAATAATAATAATAATAATAATAATAATAATAATAATAATAATAATAATAATAATAATAAT
>JAEEGK010022758.1_pt1 | contig 13133 bp, 6 predicted proteins | sample 8958771 | NCBI WGS metagenome assembly JAEEGK01 (sample SAMN16246547, study PRJNA631951) | gut metagenome | biome: gut microbiome; feature: rumen; material: SC-attached | host: Bos | place: Iran: Karaj | collected 2018-10 | reverse complement strand
AAGCACATTTATCCATATTTTTAGCATTTTTTTTTAAAAGTAAAGGTTGATCATCCATTTGTAAATCAATAATAGTATCTACTAATGTTTTACTTATTTTATTTTCTAAAGAATCAATTTTTCTATTAATAACATTATTATTTTTTCTTAATTCATTCTTATCTAATTTTTCTCTTAAATCACCATAAAATTTATTATTAATTTTATGCTCAAAACTACTTAATCCCATATGATCGATTTTATTTTTTAATTCATGTTCAAATTTATTAGAAAAACTATCTAATTTTAATTTGAAATTTTCAACAACTTTTTGAGTTTCATTTTTCAAATTTTGTTTAATATCATCTTTAACTTCTCTAGTTAAAGCAGCATTTTTTTTTTCTAAATTTTTAACTTTTTCATTTAAATTCTGACAAGTTGCAGTTAAAACATTTATTTTTTCTTTAAAAGTCAATCCACCTTGATGAGGTTCTTGAATAGTCGGTGAAGCATTCTCGTTATTATTATTATTTAAAGGTGCTTCTTCTTCTTCCTCACTTCCTTCTAAATTTTTTGCTAATTCATATAATTTTGCTTTTGCATTTCTATTATCTTCATCTAATTTAACTAATTTTTTTTTTATTTCATTCATTTGTTTTTCTTGATCATTTGTTATTAACATATCTCTTATATCTATTATACTTTTATAATTCTTATTTATTTCTTCTTCTTGTTTATTGATTGATTCTAATAAACTTAATATAGATGGATTTTGAGTTAAATCTAATAATTTAGATTCATTTCTTAAATATTCTTTAGTTACATTTTTTACTTCTTCATTAATTTGAGCTTCTAAATTTTGTTGTAAAAATTCCATATCAATTCCAGTATTTTGATTACTTATATTATTTTTTATTTTATTTGGAATTGAACTTCCACTTCCTTTATAATCATTTATTTTATCTTCAATTTTACTTATTCTTGCATTAAGTGCTTTTTGTAAATTATCTATATCATCTCTTCCTATTTTATCTCCAACACTACTTGTTATTATTCTCAAATTATCATTTATTTTTTTATATTCTTTTGAATTTAAAAATATATTTAATATATATTCTACATTTATTTCTGCATTTATATCTCTTGGAATTCTATTTTTTAATTCTTCTTGATTTACATTTATATCATTTTTTAATGTACTGCTTCTTCTTGGTAATTTTGCTATTTGAGTTATATCATCTAAATCTTCATTTATATCCGAATATTTAATTTCTAATTCTTCTATTCTTTTAATTGCTTCTTTTAATTCTCTTTCATCTCCTTCTTTTTCTTCATTAATTTTATTTATTAATCCTTCAAATTTTACTTGTAAATTTTCTATTTGAGTTTGAGAATATTTTACATTTTCTGTTGTTTCTCTAATTTCTTCTTCAGATATATTACTTGGTTTATTTTTTATTGAAGTTCTTTTTTTTTCTTGTATTACAATATTATTGTTATTCCCACTTTTTATTTCTGTTATAGTTTGTAATATATTTGAAATTGAATGTTGATTATCAGAATGATTTCTATCTACATTTTCTTTTAAAGTTTCTATTTCACTTTTTGTATCAGCAATTTGATTTATTATTTCATCTATATTTATTTGATTTTGATTTGATTTTAAATTATTTACTTCTTCTTTTATTGTATTTATTGAACTTATATTTTCTTCATTTTGATTTATACAATTTGTTATTTTTTCATTTATTTCTTTTGAATCTTTTAAATGTTCTTCTACTATTTTATTTAATTTATTTATATTATCTTCATGATTAAATAATTGAGAATCATATTTTATTATTTTTTCATTTGTTTCAAAAGCTTTTTGATCAATATTACTCATTTTTGAATCAATTTCTAATAATTTACTTTGTAAATTTGATAATGTTTCTCCCATTTCTTTTTGAGATATTTCTGTTGTTCTTTGTTTAACTTGAAGATCTCCAATTTGAGATTTGACATCTTCAAATAATAAAACTTTCTTAGTTAAATCTCTTACTTCTGTTACTAAATCATTGTGACTTTTATGAAGAAATTGAATTATTCTTATTAAATTTTCAAAATTAAATGTAAAAGAACATAATTCTTCTAATTTTACAGGGAAATCTTGAATTTCCATTTTGGAAGTTATTTATTTATTATTATTTGTTTTTATATCATTTAATAAAAATATCATTCAAAATAATAAAAAAAATAAAAAAAAAAAATAAAAGAAAAGAAGATATTTATTAAAAAAGAAAAAAATAATAAAAAAAAAATATCCAATTTTAATTCCATATTTTAATAGTATGATCATTAGAACAACTAGCTAATTTTCCATTTTTTAATTTAATAACTCCAATAACATTACTAGTATGTCCTTCTAAAGTTTGAACACATTCATAATTATTAATATCCCAAATTTTAATAGTATTATCAAAGCTTCCAGTAGCAATTCTATTTTCACTAATTTGGCAAATAGTTCTAACACTATGATTATGTCCTTCTAATATTTTAATGCATTTATCATTATTCCAAAATTTAATTTTTTTATCATCACTTCCAGAAACAATAATTCCATTATTTAATTGACATAAACATTTAACCCATTTATCATGTGCTTTAAAAGTATTTAAACATTCATAATTTTGCCAATCCCAAATTTTAATATTCATATCCGCAGCACCAGAACATAAATTATTGTCTGATAATAATATCATAGTTAAAATACAATCATTATGACCTTCTAAAGTACTTAATAATTGTTTGCTTTTAATATTCCATATTTTTATTTTTGAATCATTTGAACCTGAAGCAAATTTAGTTTCGCTACATTTAACTAAACAATTTACCCATAAATTATGTCCTTCAAAAATATATGGATCTTCTTCTGAATTTATATTATATAATTTAATATTATTATCTGATGTTCCTGATAATATTTGATTAGGGAGAAATTCTAATAAACATAATACATATCCTGATTCATTTATTGTTGTTATACATTCCTTTGTTTTTATATCCCATATTTTTATTGTTTTATCATATGAACCTGAACATAAATTATTATTTGATAATTCTATTAATGTAACTATTTTATCTTTATGATCATGTAATTCTTCTATTAATTTGTATTCTTTTGTTTTTTCATTTTTAGATTTTAAAAAATTAAATTTATATTTTAAGAATAATGGCATTTTCTCTTTTGGAATTTTTGGTGTTATTTCTTCTATATTTGTTGCCATTTGATTATTTGATTCTTTGTTTTTTGTCATTTCTAAATATTTTATTATATTGGAATATACATTATTATTATTATTATCATTTTTTATATTATCTTTATATTCTAATAATATTGAATTTATCATTTGAAATAATTCCTTCTTTTTTTTTCTTTCATTCTCAAATTGTTTTTTATATTCATTTCTTAATTCATTTAATTGATTTATTGTTTCATCTATTTTATGGTCAAATTCTTTTTCTGATAAATTACAATTTCCTTCAAACTCAATTTGTTTAAAACTTAAATTTCTTTGTAAATTTTCAATATCATTAGTTGTAAAAACTTGATGATTTTTAATTATATGATAATTATGTTCTTCATTTTTGCAATTATTACAAATATTAAATTTACACGTTTTACAATATAAATTTAAAATAGATTGATGAGAAGGACATAAATTTTCTGGAATAGTATCATTTATCATTTTTTCAATTAAATTTTCTTTTTCTTTCTCCTCACAAATACATTTATATTTAATTTTAATTTGATTTAATTCTTCATCTTCAAATATATTTATAATATGTGGAATTCTACTTTTACAATCAGGGCAAATCAAAAATAATTTTTTTGGAGTTTGATCATTTTTTATATTATTGTTATTTGGAGCTTTAGTAAAATTTGGATTTGGAGTAAAATTTGGATTTTGAATAACCTTTTTATTACTTAATTTATCTTCTTTTTTTTCTTCAGGTTGTGTATTTTTGACTTGTGAATTTAAATCATTTGTTTTTGTTACATTTACTTCTTTTTTTGGAGTTTTATTTTTATTATTTAAATTATTCTCGGAATTTGAACCACACACTCCCATTTTTATTTTATAAATTTTTTATTATTATTTTTTTTATAAAAAAAGATATTTTATTTTGAGTTTATTCATTTTTAATTTTTTTAATTTTTAGGTTTTTAAAATTTTTCTGTTTTTTTAAAGATATTTTTTTATGATTCACTATTTTTAATATTTTATCTAATTAAATTATTTAATTTTAATTGATTATTTATATTTTTTTTATTAGTTATTTCATTAATTAAGAACAAAAGAATATATTTAATTGTCTTTTAATATCTTATTATTTATAAATTAATTTATTATTATTATATTTTTATTATATGAATAAAGAACTTTTTGTATTTTTTATAATATTTAAATTAAATGAATCTTTTAATTTCTAATTCAAAAATATATTTTATTTAATTAAAATGTTAAAAACATTTTAACTTATTTTTTTTCGAATCTTTCACTTTCTTGATTAAGAAAATATTCATAAGAGAAATTAAACATTCCTTTTAAATCATCTTCTAAACTATCTTTAATTTTAGATAATAAATCATAACTGGAATTATTTTCATTTTTCTTAATTTCATTAATAATAAAATTTTTAATAGTTTTATGATTTAAATTAATATTACTTAAATTTTTACTATTTGAAGTTTTATTATTAATATTTATACTTCTATTTGATTTTGAATTAATTGGATTATTTTTTTCAGTAAAATATTGATTAACAAAAGTTAAATCATTTTCATTTATTTTATTAGGACTTTGACTTAATATTTTATTATTATATCTTGATAATGTATATAAAGATTTATGTGATTGTTTTAATAAAGAATAATTTTGATAATTTTTTATTTTTTTTTTTTCGTTTATATTATTTTTTAATATTTTTAATTGAATACAATTATCAATTATTTTTTTTAAAGAATTTGAAGAATAAATAGTTGATTCTGATTGATTATTATTTACTTTTTTTTTATTATATAAATTTGAATTAAATTCATTTATAAATTTATTCTTTATTTCATTATAAATATTTTGATCTAATATATTTTTTAAATCGTCAAAAATTAATAAAACTCCTTTTTCATATGAATTTATTATTTCATCTTTATTATCTTTTATTTTTTTTGTTGAATTTATTTTTTTAAGTGAATTATTATTATTATGATTATTATGTATTTCATTACATAAAATTGAATTAGATGCTGTTAAACATTTTGAATGATGAGTTTTTTGTATATTATTTTTTTTTTTGGAATCACTACGTTTTTTATTTTTGGATTCGTAATATTTTTGTAAAAGAGGTTTTTTATTTTGAGATGATTGAGTTATTGTATTTATTCTTAAGTTTATTTTATTCCTGAAATTTGGATAATTTTTTTCTTTACTTCTAAGTAATTTTTCTTTTGATTTTTTTACTTTTGAATTCTTTGAATTTTTGCTTTCTGGAAATAATAATGAATTAATATTATTTGTCTTAAACATATTTTTATTTTTTATTTATAAATTTAATTTGAATTATTTTTTATTTGTCTTATTTAAATATTATTAAAAATTTTGATTAACAATTATAGATATTATGTTTTATTATTTAATATTAATATTAAAAAAATATGATAATAAATGTTTAATTTTTAATTCATTATAATAATAAAATAAATATTAATAATAAAACAAAAAATCACTTTCATTGAATTTCTCAAATTTGATTCTTGTTTATCAATCTGAAAATTAAATAATAAAATTAAATTAGAGATAATAATTAATTATTGGATTTCGAAAAAAAAGAAGAAAGCTTTAAATGTTTTTATAAATGTTAAAAAAAAATTTAATTAAAGAAATTCAATATAAAGAAAAAAATATGAAAAAAAAATATATAAGAACTAAAAGGATAAAACTTTTAAATTATTTATTACTATAATTCACTGTAATAATAATTTTTTAATCTTCAAACTCATATTTTTTACAAATAAAATCAATAACTTGAGTAAAATCAAATCTTTCACTTTCATTAATTTTAAGCATATGACATAATAATTTTTTAAATTTATCAGAGTAAAAATTTTTATCATTTTCTTCTTTACAAGCTTCTTTAATATAATTATGAATTAAATTATAATTATCATGATTATCATTAATATTAACAAAATCTCTAAATAAATCTAATTCATTTCCTTTAATAAAAGTAAATAAAATACATAAACCAAGAGAATAAACATCATTTTTAACAACATTAAAATTAGTATTATTAATTTTATTATAATATATATTATACAAATTAGGACTTATAAATTTATTATTATTTTGAAGTATTTGAGAATTAGAAATATAAAATAAATGTTCAAAATCAGAAATTTTATAAATAGAGTCTTTAAAAACAATAATATTATTTGGATTAATAGAAAAATGAGCAATATTTTTTTTTTGTAATATTTCTAAAGCAACACTTATTTGATATATTATATTCACTAAATCTATTTCATTATATAATTTTTTCATTTTTTTCATTGAATTTATTTCACTCTGCCAATTATTTAATCCTAATTCTTCTAAAATTTCTATTTCATTTTCATTTGTATAAATTCCTTCTATTTGAATTATATATGGATTATTTTTTAAAGAATATTGAAATGAATATTCTGATATTATTTTATTTAATTCTTCTTTTGTTTTATAATTTATTTTCTTTAATGCTAAAAATTTATTGTTTTCTATATTTCTTACACAATATATTTTACTTTTTTTACTTTCACCTATTTGAGATATTATTTCATAATTTTTTGGTTCAAAACTTGGAAGAAGACTATTTTTTTCTTTTATATTTTCTTTTATTTTATTTTCTTTTATTTTCATTTTATTATTTTTATTTTCTTTTAAATCAAAATCTGTTTTAAAAGTATTTTGATGTTCATCTATAATAAATGAATCATTTTTTTTATTAATATTTTTATCAATATTAATAGTATTTGATTTTTTCTTAAAAAAATCAATTTCTTCTTTTGGAAGAGCAGAAAATTTAAAAGTTTTACTTTTTTTTCTTAAATTAGAATTTAAATTACTTTCATTAAGATCTTTAATATTATCAGTATTATTAGTATTAGCATTACTTCCTAAATTTTTATTTTCATCAATCATAGAAATATTATCTTTAATTTCCTTTTCAATAATTTTATTATAAATATCATCAATAATTTTTTTTTCTTCATTCACTTTATCAATATGATCTTCTTCTTCAAAATTATCATTATTTTCATCTCTAAATCTTAAATTACAAATAGGACATTCAAAAATAAATTTTTCATATTTTATCATAGATTTACATTTAGAACAAAGAACCATTTTTCTTCCATTATAATTAGATATATAAGCAATACCATTACATTCTTTTTTATGATAAAATTCTTTTATATTATGATTACAAGGGATAAAACTAGGTAAAGCTAGAATTTTATTAATTAAAGAATTTTTAATTGCTAAAGATAAAGGTTTATAAATATAAGGATTATATATTTTAGCATTTGAATGAAAATCTTGTTTACATTTCATACAAGTCCAAATAATGTCATAAGGATTACTTGAGAAATTACATTCTTTACATATTAATATATTATTTTTAACATCTAAAAATAATTTTCCTTTACAATTTATACATCCCATTTGTTGATTTATTATTAATCTACAATGATATTTTTCCCATGTTGCTGGTTGAATATTACTATTATCATTTTCTTCATTTGTTATTATTCTTGTATAATATAAAATTTGACAAAAGTCACAATATAATTTTATATAATTTAATTTATAACATCTTAAGCAATTTGTACATATTATTCCATATATTTCTTCTTTATTTTGAATTTTTAAACTTGAAGAGGAGTATTTATTATTATTATCTAAAAATGTTAAACTTGCATTTGATAGTCTATTACTTAATTTATTATTATTACTATTATCTGATATATTTAAACTTGAATTTGATAGTTTATTACTTAATTTATTATTATTATTATTATCTGATATATTTAAACTTGAATTTGATAATTTATTATTTTCTGAAGTATTTAAATTTGTATTTGATGATTTATTTATTATTTTATTATTATTAATATTTAAATTATTATTATTATATACGATTATAAAATTATTTTTTTTATTACAAAAATGTATTGGATTATCTTCTTGATATTTACAATGTTTTAAAAAAGAAAAATTTTCTCCATTTTCAATAAATCTTCCTTTTGAAATTAGAGTTTTTTTTAATTTTTCTGAATCAACTAAATATTTATCTAAATATAAATTTCTTTCTATATCTTTCATTATTTTTTTTAAATTTTCATTTTCAAAAGATTCTTCAGTATATTTATCTATAATTGATATTCTAACATTATATACAATTGATCTCATAAAATCTCCTTCTTTTTTTCTTATAATATCTTCAAATAAATCATCATATTCATTATTATACATTTTTTCTATTTCTTCTTCTAAATTTTTTGATGAATTTGATAATTCAATAAAATTTTCATATTTTGAATTTTCAGATTTCATAATTTATTTAATTTAATAATGATTGTTTTTAATAAAAAAATAAATAAATAAATTTTCTTATTAAAAAAGTATTAAAATTAAAATGCAAAAAATAAAATATTTTGATGTTAGAAAAATAAATAAAATCATATGAAATTTTTTTTATTTTATTCAATAATTAATTTTTTACTTTTAATTTCATTTCTTTGATTAGAATCATTAAATAAATTTCCTTTATAAACTTCAGGAAAAATTTTATTATTATTATCAGAATAATTTTGAATATTATTTTCATTAATTTCTTTATTATTATTTTCACTTTCTTCTTTTAAAATATTTTCAATTTCTAAATCTAAATCAGAATCATCATTATAATTTAAATGATTATTATTAAAAAAATTTTTAACTTCATCTTGTTCCATTTTAATTTGTCCTAATTCATCATTAATAAATTCCCATTTATCAACTGAAACTTCTTCATTTAATTTAATTAAAATTTCATTAGATTGATTTAAAGTTTTTAATACTTCTGATTCAATTTGAGTTTTTTCTATTTCTATTATTTTTTCTATAATTATTTCTAATTGTTTTTCACTGTTTGAAATTTGCATTTCATACATTTTTTTTCTTTTTAATTCAAATTTTGCTCTTTCTTTATTATTATTTTTTAAATATTTTATCGATTTTTCTTTTACTTTTAAAATTTCTTTTTCTAAAGTTTTTATATATTGTTTTATTTTGTCTCTTGTCTTTTTACATTCTATTATTGAATTTTCTAAAGGTGTTAAATTTAAAATTTTTTTATTTTCTTTTTGTGAAGAATTAAAATTAAAAAAATTTTTAATTCCTAAAATGAAATTTTCCATTCGTTTTTATTTTTTATTTTTTTTTGAGAATATTTATTTAATTGTTTTTTGATTATTTATCTTTTTTCGAAGAAAAATGAGTTCGGAAGAACAGAATACACAAATTGAAAGTCATAATAATGATGAAAAAAAATCAGAAGAAAATATAGAAGAAAAAGTTGATGAAAAAAAAGAAGAAAAATTAGAAGAAAAAGTTGATGAAAAAAAAGAAGAAAAGTTAGAAGAAAAAATTGATGAAAAAAAAGAAGAAAAAGTTGAAGGAAAATTAGAAGAAAAAAAAGAAGAAAAAGAAGATAAACAATTAGAAGAAAAAGTTGATGAAAATAAAGAAGAAAAAGTTGATGAAAAAAAAGAAGAAAAATTAGAAGAAAAAGCTGATGAAAAAAAAGAAGAAAAAGTTGAAGAAAAAAAAGAAGAAAAATTAGAAGAAACAATTGAAGAAAAAAAAGAAGAAAAAGTAGAAGAAAAAAAAGATAAAAAATTAGAAGAAAAAGTTGATGAAAAAAAAGAAGAAAAATTAGAAGAAAAAGAAGATGAAAAATTCGAAGAAAATGATAAAGAAATAATGAAGGCAATAAAAGAAATAAAAGAATCAGAATCTTTAAAATCAAAGCTTTTAATGATAAATAATCTAAACAATGAAAAAACAAAAATAGAGACAAACTATGCAAAAGAATATGACAATATAAAAAATTTAAATGATTTAAAATATTTAAATATATATTCTGAAATTCAACAAATAATAAATGGAGAATCAAAAAGGAAAATAACTAAAGAAGAATCAAAAAAATATTTTAAAGAAGAAAATTATTCAGAAAATTTATCTTCAGAAAAAATAGATGATTATTGGATGAAAGTAATAATAAATTCTAAATATTTTACAATAACAGAAAAAGACAAAAAAATAATTAAATATTTAAAAAAAATTTGGATGGAAAAAATAAATAATTCAATAAATGATTTTATAATATATTTTCAATTTGACAAAAATGAATTTTTTTCTAATGATATATTATATAAAAAATATTTTTTTCCTGAAAATGAAGAACATAAACCAAAAAAAATAGAAGTTTCAGAAATAAAATGGTATTCAGAAGAAAAAAATCCAACAATTAAAAAAAAGGAAAAAAGAATTAAAAAAGGAAAAAAAACATTTACTAAAAATATCAATGAAGATATTGATTCTTTCTTTTCTCTTTTTAAAAATATTGAATGTAATAATTTCACTGAAGATGAAGTTATTTTCTTTGTTGATGATTTATTTATCAATCAATTAGAATATTATTTAAATATTAGAATTGGAATTACATATCATTCAAGTGATTTTAAAGATGACATTGACTTTGATGATGATGTTGATGATAAAAAAAATAAAGATGAATGTAAAGGACAGTAATATTCTTTTTTATTCAAATTCTTTTTTTAAAAATATCAAATATTTTATTCTAATAATAATACTATTTTAAATATTGAAAAAAAAAGATTTTTTAAATCAATTAACTAATAACCATATAATTATAATTAAAAAATAAAAAAAAAGTCAAAAAAAAAAAAATGGCATTTGTAATAGAATCTGAGCGTAATTTTAACTTTAACAAAGAATCAGAAGAGAATGAGTTAGGACCAGGAGAATATCTTCCAATATCAAATATTCAAAAAATATCTGAAAATAAAATTCCTTTTAATTCTTCAGAATCAAAATTAAAATTTAAAGTAAATAATAATCCAGGTCCAGGAAGTTATTATAAAGATATTTCAAAAGAAGAAGAAATAAAAAGGAAAGAAAATAAAAAGATGGAAATTATAAATAAAATTGATGAAATTAAAACTTCAAATATTATTTTATCTCCTTATGATCCAGAAACAAAAAAAGAATTTCAAGCTCAAATAAGAATTAAAAAAAATTATGAAAAATATGGTTTTTCAATTAAAGAAAAAAGATTTAAAACTTTTGAAAATGAAATTCCAGGTCCAGGATCTTTTTTTAATAATAAATATGAAGAAGAAGAAAAAAAAATAAAGAAAAAAATTAAAAGTAATAAAAATAAATTACAAATAAATAACAACGATAAATTTTTTAATATTAAAAAAGCTCCTTTTAATATTGATTCTATTCCACAAAAAATATCTTTTGGATATGAAGAAAAAAACCATAAATTAATTAAAAGAGATAATCCTAATAAATTTAAAATATTTTCTGGAATAGAAGGAGAAGATCAAATTGGTCCTGGTACTTATGATATTGATTTTCCTGAATATTGGAAAAAAAAAGGAACAAATTGGTCTAAAAATAAATCTTTAAGAAACTTTCAAAATAAAAATATTATTAGACCAAAAACTAGTTATAATATTAATCATATTAATTGTACTCAAGGTAATTTTAGAAATGAAGAAAATAAAAATAATAATAATAATAATATTAATAATAATTTTAGAAATTTAAATTGGGAAATTTATAAAAGTTATACTAATAATAAAAATAATATTATTCCTAATAAAGAAATATCTTATTTAAAAGGAAATGATTATCCAGGTCCTGGAAGTTATTTTAATAATGATGTTGCTTCTTTTAAAAAACCTTCTCAGAAAGGAAAAAATAAGAATTATTTTTATAGTTCTTGTGATAGATTTGGAAAAGGATTAAATTCTCCTGTTGAAATTACTATAAAAACAACAGATGATTTACAATCATTTTATAATCCTTTAAATGACCAAAAATTAAAAAAAAAGAAAAAAAATAAAACTCCACCAAATAAATCTCAAATAGGTTTTTTATCTCAATCAACTCGTTTTCCTTATGATAAAAAGTTAAAATCAAATAATGATAATTTAAATGATTCTGATACAAAAAAAAATAAAAAAAATATATTTTCAAATAAGGTTTTAAATAATTTATCATTATCAACATCTCAATCATCAACAACAACATATGAAAAATCAAGTAAAGGAAGATTTTATAGAAGAGATATAAGATTTAGAGAAGCAGAAATAGAAGAAAGAAAAAGAAGTGAAAATCCAGGTCCTGGAAGTTATATAAATCCTTTTTCAAATACTGGAAATTTAAATACTATAAATATTAATGGAAGATTTGTTGATTTAAGAACTGGAAATAATATATTAAATAAAGAAAGACCTAAAACTTCAATTAATAATAATAATTTACAAAGATATGAATATATTAATTTTAATAATAATCCTGGTGTTGGAAAATATAATAATTATGATTTTGGAAGTATTCAATATTTTAATGAAAAAAATTATTCTCAAAGGATTAATTATAATAATAATAATACTTTAGGATTTAATTCTAGTGATAAAGGAAAAAGAAATGAAAGTTTAAAAAAAGAAAAAATTGGTCCTGGAAGTTATATCAAAAGAAAATTTGTTAATCAAATTCAAATTGAACCTGCTTTTCATAGTTCTGTTTATCGAAGTGTTTTAGATAAAAAATTAAAAAAAAATTTTATTGGCACTAAATTAGGTCCTGGACAATATGATATTGAAAATAAATGGATTAAACAATCTTTTAATATTAAATATTTATAATTTATAATTTTTGAATATTTAAGTGCTTTAAGAAATATTAAATTATTCACTTTTTTTTTGATATTAGATTAATTTTTTTAATTTTATTAATTAAATTATAATAAATTTATTCATTTTTAATTAATTTATATTT
>JAEEGK010022757.1_pt1 | contig 13133 bp, 10 predicted proteins | sample 8958771 | NCBI WGS metagenome assembly JAEEGK01 (sample SAMN16246547, study PRJNA631951) | gut metagenome | biome: gut microbiome; feature: rumen; material: SC-attached | host: Bos | place: Iran: Karaj | collected 2018-10 | reverse complement strand
CCGCAAGAATGGCTTCCGACAATGTTTTTATGAAGTCTTTCAGCGAGAGTGTGGCGAAAATGTCAACATAAATAGGTGTTAACGGTAGTTTTTCTTCCGAAATTTTATAAAAAGTATGCAAAATCAGCCCTGTTTTTCCCATTTTTCGGGGTGAAATCAATGTCGTATCCAGTCCATTTTGTATGTTTGATAACAATGTTTTGGTCTCATTTTCTCTATCACAGAACAATTCTGGCGAGATGTAACCCTTTGCTAAAAACAGATTTGCATTCATAATTCAAATGTTTTTTGCAAATGTAAACATTTATTTTTTTGAAAACCTATTTTAGGTTACCTATTTTAGGTTACCTATTTTAGGTTACCTATTTTAGGTTGCCTATTTTAGGCAACCTATTTTAGGCAATATCATGGACAGCCTCTGCTAGCAATTTGGTCCCGTATTTTCGGGAATACTGCTCGATATTCTGTGGGTTGCACGATACGCAGCCAGTGGCCGTAAATTCATTGTAGAGTTCTGTAAGAACCAATCTTAAATGTGCGGCATCTTCAACAATAATGCCTGCTTGTGTGTGCTTTAGGCAATCTTCTTGCAAGTGCGAGCTGAAAGGCTCATCATTGGAGTGCGAGTATGGGTAATACTGCCTTTTCAGCACTTCGGACTCTGCGTCGTTTCGGTAGCATAGCAGAATTTTGCGCTTTATTGCAAGATAATCGTAGATTTTGGTTCCGATAAAAGAATAATCGTTGAACAAAAGCAGTGCATTATGTTGACAGAGTTGTTGCAGCAGTTCGTTGTTCTTCATTCGTGGATAGACGTGAACAAACTCCTCCCAATGATTTTCCGTAACCAATTGGGAGATTTCATCAGGTCTGCTTACGCCAAAAAAGTTTAGTTTGATGTTTTTGCCCTGAGCAAATTCGGCAAAAGTTGACATAACGCTCCTGTAGGGATGCCAGTCATAAATTGTGCCAGCAAACGCTATCCGTAGTATGTCCGATTTTTGGGAAATATCCGAAACGGAAGAAACAATGTCAGGGTTATATCCGTTTGGAACTATGTAAGTTGCTTTAATTAAAACGTTTTCAACTATTTTCTTTTTGAAAAAATCAGAAACAGTTACCAGTGCCGCAGCGTTTTTCGTGAATTTCCGTTCCCAGAAACGCGCAAACGGCAAGTTCGCCCGATTTTTGTTCCCCGTCCACGGGTCGCGGTAGTCGGCAATCCACGGAATGTTGTGTTTACGGCTCAGGGCCGATGCATATTTGAACAGTACAAACGGCTCTCCAGTGGCAAGAATCGCATCTGCATTGTTGTTTTTCAGATATTTTACGGCACCGCGATATAAACACGACTTCGGCCCGACAAAAAACGGGTATTGTGCGAATTCATAGAAAGCCGAAACCGCTTTCCGTACAAGAGAAAAACGTTTTTTACCGTATTTGAGCATCAGTCTATTAGCAAGATTCGGCTTGTACGGCGTGCGGATAATTGTACCGCATTCGGTTTCCTCAACAATGGTTTCAGTGCTTTCGCTTGGCGCGATATAGTCGAGTTCGCTGCCGTATTTGTTTCCCCATTGCCGGGTGACAACTATCGGATATACACCAAACTCTTTCAGGTACTTATACCACGCGTATGGTCGCAATCCGCCAACCGAAACGTATGGTGGAAAATCGTAGGCCAATATCAGAAGTCGTTTCATTGCATCACATTCACTATTGCCCGGGTCAATGCGTTCAGCGTTTTTTCGCATATGATTTGTGCAAATATTCGTTTCAAAGATACCTATCGGAAAACAAATTACGAAAAACTTTTTTTTAATGTTTTTCGGCAAAAAATGGCAGTAAGAATAATCAGCGTTGTATATTTTTCGCTCTAACATTTCCATTTTTCGATTATGTTTCAGTTATTTGTTGTCGATTTATAATAATGGAATATGAAAAGATTTTTTTTAGCAATAGTTGCGGTTGCTGCAGCCATTATGGTGGGTAATGCACAGAATGTAAAGGTTGGAGACAAACTTGAGGATTTCACATTGACATCGGTGAATGGTGAAGCTATCAGCCTGTCGCAGTTTAAGGGACAGGTTGTGTTGGTCGATTTCTGGGCATCGTGGTGCGGACCGTGCCGCCGCGAGAATCCCAATGTGATTGCCGCATATAATAAATACCAAAATAAGAAATTCAAGAAGGGCAAGGGTAAGGGTTTGGTTATCTTGAGCGTGTCGCTCGATACTGATAAGGACAAATGGGTGAAAGCTATTGAAGAGGACGGCTTGAAATGGGATACCCATGTGTCGGACCTCAAATCTTGGATGGGAATAGCAAAAAAGTTCGGTATCACATCCATCCCCACTAATTTCCTTGTCGATGGTAAAGGCACGGTTGTTGGCGTTGGACTTCGTGGCACGAAGTTGATGGATGCGCTAAAGAAATTGTAGAGCAAATTGTTACAATTGAAACGGCATTTTGATCGGCATCGCTGTATGCCGTTTTTTTTTGCATTAAAAAGCCTAAATTGTTTCGTTTTATTTCAATTGTTCATTATTTTCATACCTTGAGAAAAATGAACCATAGTATGGAATACAAACAATTCGTTTTCAATCCGATACAGGAAAACACCTACGTTGTTTACGACGAGACTGGCGAAGCGGTCATCATTGATGCGGGCAATTTCAATGAGCGTGAGAATGCGGCTCTGGCCGATTTTGTCAGTGGCAAAGGGCTGACTGTCAAGGCGGTGCTGTGCACTCACTGCCACTGGGACCATATTTTCGGGCTCGACTGGGTGGCGCAGCAGTATCAGCCGCAAATCTACTGCCACGCCGCCGACCTGGCGTGGATTGAGAATTTCGGCCACATCTGCGAGAGTTACGGCTTCGGCGAGCGCACAGTGGCCTATCCCACAAAGTTTTACAGCAATGGCGATACCGTTGGTTTCGGCCATTCGGAACTGAAAGTGCTGCACACACCTGGGCACTCGCAGGGCGGTGTGGCGCTCTACAGCAAGGCCGACAATCTGCTTTTCAGCGGCGACACGCTGTTTTTCAACAGCATAGGCCGCGCCGACCTGCCTGGCGGCGACGAGCAGCAACTCATCGAATCGATTAAAAACCAACTGCTTACCCTGCCCGACGACACCGCAGTTCTGCCTGGACACGGCTTGCAGACGTCAATCGGATTTGAACGCACCAACAACCCTTATCTGCAATAAACTATGGAACAGCACTCGCAAAACCTTCTGACTGACAAAATGTTAGCCACCATCGGACTGATGACGGCCGAAGCGTCGCAGTTTGCCGACCGCAACTCGATGCTGCAATATGTGGCCAATACCGTGGCCGCGGGCTTCGACGCAACCGACGGCGTTTTTGTGTCGATAGTTTACAAGGGCATCAGTTACACCAACGGGCTGGCGGCCGCGGCAGCAGAACGCATATCGGTGCCCGTGGAGATTGTGGGCGAAGTGAAGGGCTCGATAAACGTGTCGTGGCCAACCGCGCGCAATGTAAGCGATGCGGCTGACAATCAGTATATTGAGTGCGTTGCCGATATTATTGCCACACAGGTGATGCGGCTCAAATATGCCGACATTAAAGTGCAGAACCGCGAGAGAATCAAAGAGTTGGACGCCATCAACTATACAACGCAGATTGTGAAGCACGGCCTGCCCATCGACGAGACGCTGCAGAGCATTTGCAATATGCTGCCCCGCGCGTGGCTGCACAACGACTGGGCTGCGGCGCGCATCAAATTTCAGGACAAACAATACACGAGCCTGAATTTTATGGTGACGCAATGGGGTATGAATGAGCAGTTTGCGACCATCGATAACAAAAAAGGAAGCATTGAGATTTACTACCTGCGCGATTTTGAGCAGAGCGGCGAGCCCGTCTTTCTGCCCGAAGAGCGCAACCTGCTTGCCAACATTGCAAGGCTCATCACGGGCTACCTTAACAGTTTCAAAGGCAGCGAGATAATCCTGCAAAAGGCCGTCATCGACGTGCAGCAGCATCGCACCGACCAACTGCGGCGCTCGCTGTCGAAAGAGCACAAGCCGCTTCAGCAGTACTTCAACCAACAAATGATGGACAAGTACGTCTATCTTGATATGATGAAGTACAAAATCAAGCATATTCTCTTTGTATCAACACTTTACGACGCCTTTCTGCTCGAAAACGACGACACGTTTTTCGAGAAGTTTATGGGCGAAATCTACCAATACAGCCTTTTCTCGCTGCCGCGAATCACGGGCGTCTCGTCGGAAGAAGACGCGCTCGAGATTCTCGAAACCACGCCCATCGACCTTGTGATTCTAATGGTTGGCATCGACCGCGAGTCGCCCATCGCCTTGAGCGCCAAAATAAAGGAAATGAACGACTCGATTCCCGTCTATCTGCTTATAAATAAGAAGGATGACGAGAAATACTTCAACAATCTGATACCCACCATCACATCGGTCGACAAAATGTTTGTCTGGACGGGCGACACGTCGATTATCTTCGCCATTGTCAAGTCGATAGAAGACAGCGTGAACGTGGCCAACGACACCAAGGTGGGCCTGGTGCGCGTGATTCTGCTAATTGAAGACTCGCCGTCGTATTACTCTCGTTATCTGCAGATTCTGTACTCGATTGTGTTCGACCAAGTGCAGAAACTGCTGCCCGAAGTTGAGAAGAACGAACTGAACAAAATCACAAAAATTCGGTCGCGGCCGAAGATTCTGCACGCGCGGAATTACGAAGAAGCCATCGCTATCTTCAACAAATACAAGGACTTTCTGCTGTGCGTGATTTCGGACGTTGAGTTCGACTGGGGCGGCAAGCCCGACAAGCAGGCGGGCCTGAAGTTTGTGAAATATATGCGCGAGCAGGTTTTCAGCGTGCCTGTGATTCTGCAATCGACTGAAGACGTGCAACTTGAGAACGCATCGGAAAACAAGATTTTCTTCATCAACAAAAACAGCGCAACCCTGTTCGACGACCTGCGCCGCCACCTGATTAAGTATCTGGGCTACGGCGATTTTCTGTTCCGAACCAAGGACGGCAAGGACATTGGGGTGGCCCACTCGCTGCGTGAGTTTGAAATGCTCATCCACGACGTGCCGCAGGACTCGTTTGTGCGCCACGCCATTAAGAATCAGTACTCTATCTGGCTTATGGCGCGCGGCGAAATCCAACTGGCGCGGACCATCAACGCTATGCGGCTGGAAGACCGAAACGACATTGAGCAGTCGCGGCAGGACGTGCTGAACGCCATCCGCGTCTATCGCGAGCAGAAAAAGAAGGGCAAGGTGCTCTCGTACGACGAGACTTCGACCGTTGACGAGCACAACATTGTGCGCTTTGCGGGCGGCACAATGGGCGGCAAGGGGCGCGGCCTGGCCTTCATCGACGTGCTCATCTACAACCTTGATTTGGGCGACCTGGCCAAGCGCATCAACCTGCTCACGCCGACAACGGTCATCATCGGCACCGACGAGTTTGACACTTTTATGGAACGTAACAAACTGTATGTCAAGGTTATCGACCCCGAAGTATCGTATCAGCGCCTGCGCGAATTGTTCTACTACAGCAATTTGAGCCTTGAACTTGAGCGGCGCGTGCGCGATTTTGTGAACCACATCGACAAACCGCTTGTGGTGCGTTCGTCGAGCACGTCGGAAGATTCTATCAATCAGCCTTTTGCGGGTGTTTTCGATACTTACATCGTGCCCAACGGCGAGAACAAGGAAAAGACCTTCCAACTGGTTTGCGACGCCATCAAACTGGTCTATGCGTCAGTCTATTCCGACCAAGCGCGGGGCTATTTCAACGCCATCAACCACAAGATTGAAGGCGAGAAAATGGCCGTTATTATTCAGGAACTTGTTGGAACTCAATTTGGTAACTACTATTATCCGCACATCAGCGGCGTGGCGCAGTCGTACAATTTCTACCCCATTGCCGATATGAAGCCCGAAGAAGGTTACGCCGTAATTGCAATGGGATTAGGCAGTTACGTGGTTGACGGGTGGAAGGCCTACCGATTCTCGCCGCGCTACCCGAAGGTGTCAATGTACACCACGCAGTCGCTGCTGCAGACCACGCAGACGCAGTTCTACGCGCTCGACCTGACCAACACCGACCCCGATTTTCTGGCCGACGGCGAACTGGCGGCCGTGAAAATGGTCGACATCTACGACGCCGAAGAGCACGGCACGCTGAAGCATCTGGCATCGGTTTACAATGCTGATAATGACACCGTTAGGCCTGGAACTGACGGCTACGGTCCGCGAGTGCTGAATTTTGCTGATATTCTGCAATATAACTACTTCCCGCTGGCCGAGACCATCGACACCATTCTGGCCACCGTCCGCGACGCATTCGGCTCGCCTGTCGAGATTGAGTACGCCGTGAACCTGACGCCTGGCCTTGACGGCAAGCCTTCGTTCTATCTGCTTCAAATTAAGCCACTTGTGGGCGCAAATACCATCGAGACCGACTGCAATATTTTTGAGCAGAAAGAGCGGCTGTGGCTCTACACGCAGCAGAGTCTGGGCAACGGCACGCTGAATGACATCGAAGACGTGATTTACATCGACAACGAGAAGTTTAACAAGCTGGAAACCATTGAAATGGCCGAAGAAATCAACCGCCTGAACACAATGATGATTGAAGAAGGCCGCAAGTACATCTTGATTGGTCCTGGGCGTTGGGGTTCGAGCGACCGTTTTCTGGGCGTTCCCGTCGATTGGTCGCAGATTTCGAACGCGCGTGTGATTGTGGAAATCGGCTTGAACGACTATCCGCTCGATTTTTCGCTTGGCTCGCATTTCTTCCACAATGTCACATCGATGAACATTGGCTATTTTGCAGTGCAGAACCACTCGGCAAAGAGTTTTATCCGTTGGGAAGTGCTTGACAATCAAGAAACAATACACGCCACAAAGCATTTCCGCCATATCCGCTTCAACCACCCCGTCACCGTTGTGATGGACGGAAAAGAGAAGATGGCGGGGATTTGTGTGGATTAAGGATTTGATTAATTGCACTTCGCGAAGTGCAATTTTGCCGAAATTTTGCACTTTCTGAAGTGCAGATTTATATGCAACGCTCAACAAAATTTCATTTTATGTTGAGATACTTGCTAATTTTGTATCGGAATTAGTACCTTTGGGCGAAATAAACAAATGGCTATGGCACACGTAATTAAAGACACACCGGTTTTGAAAGGCGTTGATGCTGAAAATTTTGTCCGCAATCTTTACTCAAAAAAGAAAACTGACAAAAAGAGGCAGGAACGTATGGAGAAAAACTATGAATACCTATGCCGTATTGCATCGTTCAAAATCAAATAGATAGATGAGCGAATCGTTTGTTAAACTGACCGACGAGCACGCAATCAAATCATTTGACTGTGGCGATTCGGAAATAGAGACTGACCTGAAAAACTTCCTGTTTCAAAACGCCAAACCATATCTTGCCGAAAAAATGGGTGTAACCTATTTGATTGAAAACGAGCAAGCCACAATTTCATATTGCACCATTCTGAACGACAAAATCTCGATGTCGGTTGATGAAAAGAAAATCTGGAACAGGATTAACCGCAACATTAGAAACGAAAAGCACCGAAAAAGTTATCCGGCAATCAAGATAGGTTGTTTGGCTACCAATACCAACTATAAAAATCAAGGATACGCATCGGCCATTCTCGATTTCATTTTAAAGCACCTGTTGAGCGACGAGCAGTTTTCGGGGTGCCGATTCCTGACAGTTGACGCATACAACACGCCCGCTATTCTGAAATTCTATACCGACTATGGTTTCAATTTCTTTACTGCGAAAGATATTGAATCCAAAACACGGGCAATGTATTTAGATATTTGTTAGTTGGGCTTAACAAAGCACTTCCGCCACACAACGATTTAAAACAATTCCGTTAGCAAACGGTTTCACAATTAATATCGGTTTGCAAAACCGAAAAATCACGCCCGATTCCTTATATTTGGATTATTGTTTTACAAAGATAGACTTGGATTATGTTAGGAGCAATTATTGGGGACATAATAGGTAGCCGTTGGGAATTCAATCCAACGAATGACCACGACTGTGAATTGTTCTCGGACAAGAATAGTTTTACTGATGATACTATCTGCACGGTGGCTGTGGCCGATGCGTTGCTTCACGGGTCGGATGATTACGGCAAGTATATCCACAATTGGTGTCGCAAATATCCACATCCAATGGGCGGCTATGGCGGCAGATTTTCCCAATGGGTAACGAACGACAATCCTACGCCTTATGGCAGTTTTGGTAATGGCTCTGCAATGAGAGTCAGCCCGATTGGATGGTGGTTTGACAATGTAGAAGAGTTGTTGGAACAAGCAGGTAAAACAGCCAGTTGCACCCACAATCATCCCGAAGGAATAAAAGGTGCCCAAACTGTTGCCCTTGCCATTCATTATGCGTACTCTCTGCAAGATGAGATTTTATACGGGACTATGGATGGCATTAAAGAACTGATGGCTTATGCGGTTACCTTTTCCGGATACGACATAAACATTCGCAAAGAAGATGTTTGCAACAAGTTTGATGAAACATGTCAAGGAACCGTTCCTGTGGCTTTGTGGATAATATATCATAGTAAAGGGTTCGAAGATGCTATTCGGCAAGCAGTGAGCCTTGGTGCTGATGCGGATACACTTGGCGCTATTGTCGGAAGCATAGCAGAAGCCATTTGGGGCATTCCTGAGGAATTACGCAAAAAAGCAGAAAGTTATCTTCCAGAAGAAATGCTGTCGATAATTAATGATTTCTACAGTAGTGAAAGACTAATGAAGAAGAAAATCGCGCGTTTCGCACAGAAATATATTGACTATTTTGAATACAAGTATAAACAGCCAGAAACATACTATTACATTTTTGACTCGCCAACTTTTCCTAACGAATGTTGGAATCTTGGATTCGAGATGGATTGTGGACATTCGTTCATTGAATTGTATGGTGAAGCGGCGTGGAATTCAGCAGAAGCGTTATCAACGGTGATAAATAAGATTAATGATGTGAAAGTGGTGGGGTCCGCCTTATTTTCCCAATGGAGATATTACAATCACTGGTCATATTCACATGCTACAGAAGATGTTAGACAATGGTTTCTGATGCTTTTCCGCAGGTTGCAACAATTGGTTATGCCTGTTAATCAGCCCAAATAAATCACCGATGAAATCCGCGTTTATGATGCAATGGGGCGCATTGTGGGTAGAGACGTTGCGCGCAACGTCTCTACAATAAATGTAGATAAATCAGGCGTTTACATTGTAAAAATGGGCGGTACGGTTAAACGGGTTGTGATGGATTGAGAATTTGGTAAATAATTGATAATGTGATTGTAGAGACGCGATTAATCGCGTCTCTACGTATTCTTATTCAGCTTGAATCGGTTTGCGGCAAAAACGTGTAAATCAGTATTGTATGTGTCATTTGTGCGAAAAAATGGTGCAATTTTTGTATGCCATACAATTGTCATTTTGCAGAAAACCGAAAAAAATTAATATTGCAATGCGTTTCAGGCAAGCGATATTTTAGAAACTTAAAAACGCATTTTTATGGTATTTGTAGGATTATTCAGTCAGCACAAATTGATTCTCGAAAGCGTAACTGCTTATCTGTCAAATTATTCTGACATCAAGGTGGTGATCGCCACCAGCGACAAGCCGACTCTGTTCGAGAAGATGAAGCAACACATTGTGCACGTGCTAGTTGTGAATATGTTCGAGCTTTCGACGGCCGAACTGAATTTTATCATCGACACAATGCTGAAATATCCGAAGCTGAAAATACTGCTGCTCTCGAACGCCAACCGCGACGATGTGATTCTGCGCTCGATAAAAGCCGGAGCCAAAGGCTATATTACCATAGATGCCACCGGCGGTGAGCTGGCGCAGGCCATTTTCTCGCTTCGTGCCGGCCACGACTACTACAGTGACAGCATTACGCAACTGCTGCTTAACCGCTACATTTCTAGCAATTTAACCGATTCGCAAGCCGACGATGACGACGACCCGTTGAGCGCCCGTCAGATTGAGATTCTGAAACTTTGGGGCGACGGCTTCAGCAATCAGGAAATTGCCGACAAACTGTTTATCAGTGTCCGCACCGTCGAGACGCACAAAAACCATATAATGCAGAAACTCAACCTGAAAAGCACCGTCGATTTGGTGAAATATGCTATTAAGAGCAATATTATCAAGTTGTAAATCTGGGTGTTGGGTATTGGGTTTTAGGTGTTGGTTGGATTTTTGAATTAATACGTTGCGTTTTATTCAAAACAGGCTTTCAACGGTTTCGCAAAACTTTTCTGAATCATTGATTTTCTGAAGTTTGGCAAAAATCTCATCAGGCTTGTCAAGCGCTTTTGCGAAATATTTCCAAAGTTCCTTAAGGCGGTTCAGGCTGTTTCGGGCGCAATACCAATGCGTGATTTCTGTTGCAAATTGCTTGAATGTTGGTGCGCTTTCGGTTGGCAAACCTTTGATTTGCAACCCGATGAATGGATTCGCTATTGCACCGCGGCCAATCATATATCCCTTTAGGTTTGGCAAGCTGATGTTGGCGTCGGCCGCGCAGGCGATGTCGCCGTTATAAACAATGGGGTTGAGCGAGTTGCCAGCAGATTCGATGAACGCTTGGCGGTAAGGTTCGCCGCCATATTGTTGCTCGGCTGTCCGTGCGTGAACAATCAACTCGTTGAGTTTGAATTTGTTAAATATTTCGATAATCGCAGGAAACTCATCAGGCAAACTGAATCCAATGCGAATCTTCACCGATAGTTCGGCTTTTAAGCTGCCGATGGTGCTATCGAGCAGACGCTCAAGGTTTTCCAAATCGCGTAACAATGCGGAGCCGCGGTTTTTGCTCACCACAAACTTTATGGGGCAACCCATATTCCAATTCACTTTCGGGTAGCCTAAATCGTTGAGAATGTTGGCCATTGCCACAAAAGCGTCGGCATTGTTGCTCAAAAGTTGTGGCACAAGGTTAACGCGGTTGCTGATGCCCGAAAATCGGCGCGCAAGCACCTGCGGTTTGGGGATAGAACGCTCATCAGCAAGCATATACGGTGCAAAAATCTCATCGAAACCGCCCACTTCGGCAATGGCGTTCATAAACGGCGCATCAATCAGCCCCAACATTGGCGCAAGTTGCACAATCTTCTCATCCATAGCGTTTTACGGATAAACAACGTTCACAGAGCCTTTGCGCTCAATGGTCTGGCCGTTTTGCAGTTTGGCCTTCAGATAGTAGAGATAGCCGCCTTCGGCCACCTGCTTGCCGCTGTGGGTGCCGTCCCAACGGTTGTCGGGACTTGACGAAACAAAGACGCGGCCACCGTAACGATCGTAAACAATGAATTCAAAATCAGTTATCTGCGCCGACTTCACCACAGGCCCGAAAGTGTCGTTCAGGCCGTCGCCGTTAGGCGTGAAGGCGGTTGGCAGCCACATATCAGCCTGACGTTCAACGCAAACCGTGTTCGATTGGCTCAATCGGGATCCATCAGCCGCTTCAACACGAATGCAGAAATTCTGTGCGCGGTCGTCGGCTATCTCGTTGAAGTTCAGTCCGATTGAAGTGTCAGTCAAATCGATTGCGACAGTTTTTTCCGCACCGCCGTCAACGCTGCAAAAAACGGTGTACTGCTCACTGTTTGAGAGTGAGCGATTCCACTTCACTTGCATAGATTCTGCATCAGCATCGGCTTCAATCACAATCGGATAGACATCGCTGGTTGTGAAAATCGGCTCGCCGCAATAATTTAATGCGCTCAAGTTGTAGGCGGCTTTGGCGTTATCCGCATTGAAGATGAATGTTGGCTGCGAAAAGTCAGTTATCTGGTTGTCGTTCAGTTTTTGACCATCAGAAAATTGCTGAATGGAATAGCCTTGCAAATCAGCATCAACATCGATTTGGCAATGAAGTTCCACCGCACCTTGGCGGTTCACAATCGTGTCGATGCCAATGAGCGACTGGTCGGGCAATTTTGGTTTGAAAGTCGTGTAACTGATTATGTTTGAGAGCGATTTAAGCCCGTTTTGCAGCGTGGCAATAACCATAAAATTATAGTCGGTGCCTTCTTCGAGTTCAGCGGTGGCGAATGTTGTGTCGGCGGTTGAGCCAAAATAGCTGTAAGGCTGCCCGATTTTGCGGCCCAAAACCGTGTAACTGGCAACATCGGTGCCAACGTACGCCGACCAATTGAGTGTCAGTGAGTTATAGCATTTGTCATAATCGCCGCTACGCAGAAAAACCGTCTGGTGGGCGTCGCTCAAAGGGGCATTGTGGTCGCCTGCAATCGATGTCGATACGGCGTATCGCTCGGCGTGCTCAAACGGGTGTGCTTTAACATCTTGAAACTCACGCATATTGGCAGGCAGTGAATCGACGACCCCCTCCCATTTATCGTTTTTCCAATGGTAAACGGCAAACGACTGTCCGTTAACCACTTCGGCAACATCCCATTTGATGGTGACGCGCCGCTCGCTCATCGTGTCAACGCTCACACTGCTGATTTCGGCATAGCGCTCGCCTTGCGCAAACGCCTGATTTGCAGCCAACAACAGCAATATGGCGAGCAGACGTCGCATCAGCGTTATTTCACAAGCGAGTTGACGGCAGCATCAACCGATGCAAAGTCGAACGATGCGCTCACTTCGGCAAACTTGCGGTCAATCTGGTCGTTACACAGGTTGCCAATGCTGCCTTCGTGGGTGTGGTTGATGTGCGTTTCGGGCACAAAACGGCCATCTTTGATGTCGAAAGCCACCTGCTTGTAGGCATCGCGGAAAGGCACGCCCGACAGCACCAGTTTGTTCACCACTTCAACGCTGAAAGCCAGCTGATATTTAGGCTCTTTCATAATGTCCTTGCGCACTTCGGTGTTCTTCAGCATCAGTTCGGCCAGGCGCAGGCAGTCTTTCAAATCGTTGATGGCGGGAATTATCTGTTCCTTAAGCAGTTGCAAGTCGCGGTGATAGCCCGATGGCAGATTCGAGATGGTGAGCGTGATGTCGGTTGGCAGCGCCTTGATGCGGTTGCACTTGCCGCGCACAAGTTCCCAGACATCGGGGTTTTTCTTGTGCGGCATAATCGACG
>JAEEGK010022755.1_pt1 | contig 13134 bp, 4 predicted proteins | sample 8958771 | NCBI WGS metagenome assembly JAEEGK01 (sample SAMN16246547, study PRJNA631951) | gut metagenome | biome: gut microbiome; feature: rumen; material: SC-attached | host: Bos | place: Iran: Karaj | collected 2018-10 | reverse complement strand
TAAAAATCTTTAATTAATAAAAAAATATCAAAAATTGATAATATTAATAAAGATCATTTAAAAAGAGATTTGTTTAAAAAATATTTAAATATTGATATGAAAGAAGCATCTAATATTTTAAAAAATAATTAATTTTTTTTGATATTTAAAAATAAAAAAAGAATGATTATTTTTTTAATATTAAATGTAAATTTTGTTTTTAAAAATATATTAAAAATAAAAAAAATAATAAAATTTAAAATATAACTTTATTTTTTGTTTAAATAAATTTTATATTTACTATAATATCAACTTAGTTTAAAATATTATACAATTTCTAAATATTTATCAATTAAAGATAATAAATACATTTATTAATTAAAGATTTTTATTTAAAAATTAAAAAATATATGTACAGAATAAAATCAATAAATAAATAAAAAAAAGATAAAAAAATATATTTAAAAGTTAAATTGTAATAAAAAAATGAAAACTATATTTAATTTCAACAAACTTTTTATAATTTATTTAATAATTTATAAATAATATAATATAAAAAATTATATTAAAAATTTTTTAATAATAAAGATTTAATGGGAAATAAACATCTGAATCAAAACAAAAATATAAAATATGACAATCCATTATCAAGAAATATGAATCTAAATGAAAATAAATTAAACCCATCAAAAAGTGAAACAAACTTTTTAAGACCAAAAACAACAACATCTAATAATAATTCAAATAACGTTTCAAATAATAATAATAATAATTATCTGAATTATATATCAAATAGAGGAAGAACAAATACAACTTCAAATAATAATACTGGAGTTATTGGAACTTTTGTTTGTCCAAAATGTAATAAAGTCTTTTATAATAGTATACCTTTTAATCAACATTGTTCAACTTGTAATGATAATCTTTTTAGTAATAATTATAATCAATTTAATTATACAAATTATAATACTTATAATAATAATACATCTAATAATTCTAATAATTCAGGAACTTTTATTTGTAGTAAATGTAATAAAGTTTTTTATATGAGAAATATTTATAATACACATATTAGTCAATGCAGAATTAATCCTTATTCTAATAATAATAATTTAAATAGAAATAATCTTTATTCAAATAATAATAATTTAAACAGAAATAATAATATTCAAAGACCAATTAATAATTTAAATAGAAATAATAATAATCAAATACCAATTAATAATTTAAATAGAAATATAAATACAAATAGAAATAATAATAACAATTTAATATTTAGAGATAATTTATTTGATATAGGAAATTTTATTCAAACTCAATTAATAAAAGAACCAAAAAAAATTCTTCCAAGAGGAAAATCAGATGGAACTTTTGAAGAAAAAGTTCAATATTTAAGATATAATTTACAAGGAAAAAAAATAGACTGGACAAATGGAAGTGATAAAATATCAGTAAATAGAGAAAATATATTAGAAGAATCAATTTCTCAATTTAAAAATATAAATCCATTTAAAGAATTAAAAATTGACTTTAAAGGAGAAGAAAGTTTAGATGCAGGAGGATTAATTAGAGAATGGTTAACTGTATTATTTAATATTTTATTAGATGAAAATACAAATTTATTTGAAAAATCAGATACTGATGAAATTTCTTATATAATTAAAAAAAATAATATTAAAAATATTGAAAATGATACTAAATATGAATTTACTGGAAAAATTTTAGGAAAAGCACTTTTAGAAAATTTAACCGTTAATTGTTGTTTTAATAAAATTATTTATCAATTATTTTTAAATGAAAAAATTACTTTAAATGATTTAGTTTTTATAGATAAACCTTTATATAATTCATTAAAAAATTTAATAGAAATGAAAAAAAATGGAGAAGAACTTTCAGTTTTAGAATTATATTTTTCAATTCAATATTATGAAAATAATAAATTAATAACAGATGAATTAATTGAAAATGGAAATAATACTTTAGTAACATCAAATAATTTAGATAATTATATAGAAAAAAGAATAGAATATTTAATTAAAACACAAAAAAATTCAGTTGAATTAATAAAAAAAGGATTTAATTCAATAATTCCTTTAACAGAATTAAAAATATTTAATTCAGATCAATTATCTTTATTAATTAATGGAACACCATTTATTGATATTGATGACTGGAGATTAAATACAATATATAAAAATTATAATGAATATGATAATGTAATAATCAATTTTTGGGAAATTTTATCTAATTTAACTCAAAATGATTTAAGTAATTTTTTATTATTTTGTACTGGAAGTTCTAGAGTCCCAATAGGAGGATTTAAAACTTTAGAATCAAATAGAGGAAATGTCTCTAAATTTTGTATTACTAAATGTGAATATATTTCTAATCAAAAAAATTTTATTAGAGCACATACTTGTTTTAATAGATTAGATTTACCAAATTTTCCTAATGAACAATTACTTAATGATGCTATTAAATTTGCTCTTGAAAATGAAACTTTAGGTTTTGGTATTGAATAATTTTAATTATGTGTTTATAATATAAAAAAATTAAAAAATAAGAAAAATTTACTATATAAATTAAAAAATAATAAAAAAAAATATTAATTATTTTTTTAATTCTATATTTATTTTATTTTCTCCTAATTTTAAATTTACTTCTTTACTTGTTTCTTCAAAACCTATTTTAAATACTTTTATTATACATTCACCTGGAGTTGTTATTATTTCATATCTTCCTTTTATATTTTTATTTTCTTTGAAATTAAATTCTTCAATATCATTTAAATATAAATCATTATCTCCAAAATATTTTCTAATTAAAGTAACTTTTGCATTATCTATTAATTCATTTGTTCCTTCTTCATTAATAAAATAAATAAAAACTTGAACATAAGAATCAATTTGTTTTGTTAAACCAATAATTCTATTATAAGTAAATAATTTATTTTTGTGTGGATTATTTGATTCATCATATTCAAAAATTTTATTAAATTGAACAAAAATTCCACAAGATTTAAAATTTTGACAATTTTCTACTTCAATTATATAAGAATCATATGGTACATTTTCTATAAAAATAATTCCATCTTTATCTGAAAAAGCACTTGATAAAAGTTTACCTTTCATTTTTTTTAATTGTGTTGAATCTTCTATAATTAATTTACTTTTATTTGAATATATATTTGAATTTGTATTTGAAGAATATAAAGTTGAATAAAATGAATTATTTGAATTTGGATTTGAAAATGTTCTTTCAGTTAATATTGATTTATTATTATTATAATAAGAATAACTTGATTTTGGTCTTTGAGAAATTATATTATTAAATTTCTGAGTATATTTATTATTATTATTTTCTATCTCTTCTTTTAAAATTTGAGTTCTTCTTTTTGGATTAAAAATTTGATCTAATGAATCATCATTTTCATAAAAATATTTTTCTAATTGTTCTGGATAATATTCATATAAATTAACTTTAATGTTATATAATTTAGATGGTAATTTAAAATTTTCTAATAATATTTGAATTTCTTTTTCTCTTTCATCTAATCCTTCTTCATTATTATATAAAGTTATTTTTAAATTTAATAAAGGAACATGTTTCATTATTTTATTTAAAATACTATAAATATTTGGCCAAGAACCAGAATTTATTTTAGAAAATAATGTTATTATTTTAGTTTTATTATTTATTTTTTTCCCCATTTGAATTTCTAAACAACCTAATTTTTGTATATTATCTTTTATTTCACAAGGTTTTATAAAAACTTTAATAAAAGGAAATCTTAAAGAAATACAATTTTTTATGATATTTGAAATATGTTTATATATATCATTAATATGATGAGTATGAATTAAATGTTCTTCACAATTTGAACAATGTTCAATTGTAATAATAACTTCATTATTTTTTAAATAATCAAATTCTAAAAAATGAGTTTGTGGAATTTTTATTTTTTTATTATCAATATTATTATTTATTTGAATATTATTTTCATTATTTAAATTATAACCTAAACCAGTATCATTATAAATATATTGATTTTTTTTATGAATATATCCACTTGTTTGCCATATATTTTTATGGATTTTTGGATTATAATATCCATCTAATTTTCTTGATGAATTTTCAATTTTTTTTCTTATTATTTGTCTTTTTGTTTCATTATTTGTTATTCTTGATTTAATTAATTCTTTTTTTAATTTTTCTTTAGTTGATAACATTTATATTAAAATTGAATATATTGTTTTATTTATAACTTTCATTTAAAAAAATATTTTAAATCATATTATTAAAATATTTTATTAAAAAAAATTGATTTTTATTTTAACTCTATTGTTATAAATATAATTAAAATATTTAAATTAAAAAGTATAATTTTTTTTTATTTCTTTTGTTCTAAATTCAAAAAATCTTCTTTTGATTGTGTAATAAATTTAATTTTTGAATCATCTGTACTAATCCATTTTTTATTTGCAGATTCTGTTTTTTCTTCAAATTTAATCCTTATAACTTCATCACCTTGTTCAATAATTATTGCTTTTTTATCACTAAAAAAAAATAATAAAATAAATATAATTTACTTATATGAAATAATATCACCAATTACAAATTTAAAATCAGTATAATCAAAATAATCATCAATTTCATTTTCAATTTCAATTTTATTTTCTATTAATAATTAAAAATAATATTTTACTATTTATTAAATTTTTAATAATTTGAATTTTATCTTTGAAATAATTTTCATTTTGACTATATAATTTTAATAAATTTTTTAAATTATCAATATAATAATCTAAATACTTATTCATAATTAGACTATGATATACAAATAAACTAATTATAAAATTTCCCATTTCTTTATAAATACTAAAATCATTATTATATGAATTTTCAATAGTTCTAAATAAGGCTTTCAAAATACAATTAATTCTCAAATCTTTTAAATTATCATTATCTTTAATATTAAATAAATAATTTTTCAAAGTTATAAAGATATTATTATAATTTGATGAAATTTCTTCACTTAAATAGTCTTTAATAACTTCATTAACATAATTAGTAAAGTCCTTATTTCCATAACACAATTTACAAAGTAAATTACTTAAAACATTTGAATCTTGTTTACAATTTAAATGTCTAAAAAGAGTTTTAATATAATTATAATTTTTAAAAGAAAAAGTTTCATTACAATATTTTTTAAATTCATTAAATTTAAGTTGACAAATATTTAATTGATAAATAAGTAAAATTACATAATAATTACTTAATTTAGAATTTGAAGTTAATTCATATGGAATAGTCTCATTTTGTATATCAGATAAAAGTGAATGTTCAGAATTATAATATTCCCAAGTAGTTTGAAAAGGATTTTTTCCTTTTTGAAAATAGAAAAAATTTAAAAAATTTAAAAGTTTTATTCTTTTAACTAAATATTCTCTTGTTGATTCTGAAATTAAAGAAAATCTATATATTATATAAAATAAATAATTTGAAGCATTTCTATTTATATTTATTGATTCTATTAATTTTAAAATATTCTTTACTAAATGACTTAATAAAGGAGAAAAATCATGTATTTCTATTTTTTTATTATTTTCTATTATATAATTATTATTTTCTGATTCTTTTTCATATAAAATTACTATATTATCATAATCTTCATCATCATCTTTTCTTTTAGTTTTATATTTTTTATCATTATCTTCTTTTATTTTTTTATTTTCTAATTTTTTATTATCTATTAATAAATTACTTACTTGTCCTTTATAAAATTGTTCTTCATTTATCATTGCACAATATAATATTCCAACAATTATTTTTTTTATTTCTCCAATTGGACAATTTATAATAAATTCTACTAATATATTTACATTAGTAAATTCTTCTAATAAAAATTTAGCACAATTTTCATTATTATTTAAACAAAATTTTATTAATTCAATTGTTCCTCCATAACAACTTTTTCCTTTTGCTCTAATAAAAACATTAAAAAAATATAAAATTAAAAATTGGAAATAATCATTAAATTTATTATTAAAATTATCTTTATTTAAATTATTTTTTTTATTACTTTTAAACATTTTAATTTTTCCTTTTCTAATATAATTTTCAATACAAGAACCAAAAAATCTATTTTTATTTTCAAAAATAATAACATCATCAATAAGTTTTGTTCTACTAGAACAATTAATTAATCTTTCAAATTCATTTTCATTATATAATTGATTAAAATTATTAATTAAAAATTCTAAAATAAATTTATGATATTCTTTACTAAAAAGAATTCTTTGTAAACTATATTTATACATTCTTTCATTAATTTTATCAGTAAAATTACTATTAAGCATAATATTATTATTATTATTTTTATTATTATTATTTTCATTTTCAACTAAATTTATTTTATCATAATTTTCACAATTATCTTCATTTTCTTTTTCATAAAAAAGTAAATAAGCACTTCTTGTTGAAGGAAAAGTTGTTATATTTCTAGTATCAGGATCTTCAAAAGTATCATATCCTCCAAAAGCTTCTTTTGGTAAATCATTAATATTAAATTTAGTTATTTTTGTATCATTAAATTGATACCAATTATTTTCATTTTTTTTACCTACTCTTATAAATGCATAATAATGCCCTCCTTCACTATTTCCACTATGAATTGCTACTGATTTTAATTTGTATTTATTGTTTTTTTTGGGGATATTTTCATTTATATTTTCGTCTTCTTTTTTAATTTCTTTTTCTTTTTCTTTTTCTTTTAATTCTTTTTCTTTTATTTCTTTTTCTTTTATTTCTTTTTCTTTTATTTCTTTTTCTTTTTCAGTTTTTAGATTTTGAGATGATGTTTTTTGGTCTACTTCTTTTTCTTTTGCCTCTTTGTTTTCATTTTGAACATTTTCTTGTTTATTGATTTCATTTATATTTTCTATTTTTTGATTATTTTGGTTTTCCAAATTTTTATTATTTTGTTCATTAATATTTTCTACTTTTTGTTCATTAATATTTTCTACTTTTTGTTCATTAATATTTTCTACTTTTTGTTCATTTATATTTTCTACATTTAATTCATTTATATTTTCTACTTTTTGTTCATTTACATTATTATTATCATTATTTCCAAAAAGTTGAAAATTATCATCATTATTATTATTATTATTAACTTTATTATTATTATTAACTTTATTTTTATTATTTTCATTATTATTATTATTTAAATTATTTTTCATTTTTTCAAAATTATATTGAATATTTTGTCTATTTTCATATAAATAATCAGTCATATCTAATTCTAAAGGAAATTCATATTGATCATTAATTTTAACTTTTTCCATAGTCGCAGCATCAAATTCAAATCTTTTTAATACAAAAATTAATATTCTAGGTAATTTTTTAAAACTTTGTCTTTTAACAGCAGGAAATTTTTTATTACATTGATCACAAAAAATACAATTTTCATTATCCATTAATTCTCCTTCAACAAAAGAATCTAAACTTTCTTTTAAATTATTTTTTCCTTTAACTTGTAATTGAACACTTAATAAAGAAACTTCTTTTTTTCTATGATGTTCACATCCTTTAAAAAAAATTAAATCATCTGAAGTTTTTATTTCAAAAAAATATTTTATTAAATTTTCATTATCAGTTCCTTTTAATCTATTTTCTAATTTATCTAAAAATAAAGAAAAAAATTCATCCATATCCATTTGTTCTTTTACATTTAATTTTTCATTATCAAAATTATCTGTAAAATCTTTTGGTTCAAAATATTCCATATCAAAATATTTTAAACTTGTAAATAAATATTTTGTTTGATATAAAACATTTTTTACTTCATTTTTACAATATGAATTTAATAAACTTTCTCTAAATGGAATTATATGAAAAAAAATTTGTAAAAGTGAATTTAAATAACAAATACAACCTAAATTTTTTAATCCTACAAATTTTTGTTTTGCATTATCTTTAATATTAATATTCCAATTATCAATATTTTTTTCATTTGAATTTCTCCAAAAAGTATTATAATGAAAATCATTTAATTTATTATAATAATAATTTACTTTTTCATTATTTTTAACAATTAAATAATTAAATAAATTTGAAGCATATTTAAATCCTTTTTTTGAAGTAATTTTAGGTGAATTATGTTTTAATGGATCACCAAGACATCTATTAAATAAACATTCTTCAAAAATAAATTTTGCAAAATCAAATGGTTCGTTATTTATTTTATCTATTGAAATATTTAATTTTGTAACTATTGTAAATATTATTAAAAAATATCCTGATATTATTTCTTGAGATAATGTGTTATTTATTATTGGAATTAAAAATTTTTCTTCTATTAATTTTTCAAAATTAAAATCTAATGTTAAATTTAATATTGTTTCTATTACTTTATTTAATATTTGGAAGTATAAATCAAATTCATATTCTGATGATTCATTTGATAAATTTCTTATTTTTTCTAAATTTTCATCATTAAAAAAATAATTAAACATTAATAAATTAAAGTTTTTAAAATTTTTTTTTTCTTCTTCTTTAACATACATTTTTTCATTAAAAATTCCTATAACAAATTCTTTAAATTTTTTTTTAATATCTTTATTTTTAAATTTTATTAAACCTTCATTTAAAAAAAATAAAAATTCATTTCTTATATTTTCATCATTTAAAATTTTTATTATCAAATGTATTAATAAATTTTTATTATTAATCAAATTAATTATTTTTTCTATTGATTCAATTTGTTTTATATATAAATTTGGATTTAAGCTATTTTCTTCAATACAACCTTCAAATATTTCATTTAAAAATTGCATTATTTTATTTATTATTAAATCATTAATTTCTTCATTTCCAATTAAAGAAAGTATTTCACATATATTTGTAATATAATTTAATATTTTTATTACTTCTAATTTTTCTGAAAAACTTCTATCCATTTTATTATTCATATTTTCTTTTATTGAAAAATTGTTAATGAAATTTTTTAGTTTTTCTTTGTTTATTTTACTATTAATAAAATCTTCTATAAATTTCATATTATTATTATTTTTTTCAATATTTAAAATTTCATAAATATTTGAAATTATATATGAAATATAATAAATACTTGTATTTTCAAAATCAAAAATTAAATTTATTTCTTTGTCATATTCTTCTTTATATTCATTTACAAATTTTCTTATTTCATTTTTAATATGTTCATTTTTTTCTATTTTTTCTTTTATTAAATACCAAACTTCATTTATATAAGATTTATTTTTATCTCTTAATAAATCAATTAAAATTTTTTGAAATGCATCATTATTCATTAATATTTTTTGAGGATTATTTTCTAAATCAATTAAAGGATTATGATAATTACTAATTTGAATTAAATAATATTTTTCATAATTAATTTTTTCTCCTTTAAAAACAGTTTCATTAAATAAATCAAAGTCATCAGTCATATCAAATTCTCTTATTATTTTTTTTCTATTTTCCATTGTTTCATATTCAACTTTTATATTATTAACTGGAATATTAAATTCATTTGAAATATTAAATCTAAGTATATAAAAAGGAAAATTATTAAAGCAAAAAAATTTTTTTTTAATTCCTGCACAATTTAAAGCTAAAATTACTGGATTAGTATCATTTTTATCTTTATTATTTTTATCATCAATATTTGGAATATCAGAAACTTTATCAATAATTAAACCACCAGAATTAATATTTTCAAATATTTTTTTTACTAAAATTAAAATTGATTTAATTGAAAATTCATTAGTTTTTTTATCAATTTCAATAAGTTTATTTAAATTATCATTTAAAGTATTAATAAATGAATTAATATAATTTTCAGCTTCTTTTTTTTTTGGAAATTTATAACCTAAACAAATCTTACATAAAATATCAGTACATTCATTTTGTATTTCAGAATTTTTATTTGTAATTAAAATTTCCCATAATTTATTATAACCAATAATTAAATTTAAATCTGTAATATTTATTCTAAAATCATATTTATTAAACATAAAAAAGTTATCATTTGAAATATTAATTCCAAAAATTAATTTTTTATATAAATTAAATGTTTCAATTTTATCAATATTAAATAATTCATTATTACAAATTATTTTATCAAAAATTTCATCTCTAAAATTTTGTTTTATATTTGAAATTTGATTTGCTAAAGTTGAATAAATTATTTTTTGTGAAAGTTTATCCTTTAATGTTTTATTCCATAGTTTTAAAAATATTTCAAATTCCCAATTTAAATTTCTTTCTTTATTCATTAAAATAATTAATAAATTAATATAACTTTTTATAGTAATTTCATGTGTAAAAATTCCATTATAACATATATTTTTCATTTCATTATATTCATTATCAGTTAAATTTTCATTATTAATAATCGATGAAACTGAATCATAATAACTTAATAAATTATTTATTATAAGAGTAAATAAATTATTTTCTTTATTTAATTTTTCTAAAATTGAATTAAAATTTTTTAATAAAGATGTATTATTATTATTATCTATTATTTCTTTTATTAACATTAAATGTTGAACACTTCCTTTATTATTTTTAATATTATCAAAACTTTTTTTTAAAATTTCTTCTCTTATTTAATCATCTAAAGTTTCTATATATAAAATAGTTTTTATTGATTGAATACTTTTATTAATTATTACATAAAATTGATTTTTATTATCTTTAAAATTAGCTTCATTTTCAGTTTGAATATAATCAAATAATATTTTTAATCCATAATATTTTTTTTCATCTATAAATCCATTTTCTTGATTATTATCAACATTTTTAATTTCTATTGAATTTATATTTATTATTTCATTTTCTTTTTTATTATTTTCATTATTTAATTTTTTTTTCTTTATTAAACATTGAATTGTGAATTTTTGAATAAAAGAAATTAATTCTTCATTAATTTCTTGAAATGATATAAAATCTTTTAAATTTTTAAATATATAATATTTATCTTCTTCATTTAAAGAAGGTGCTAATTTACAAAATAAATTAATAATCATATTTTGATAATTATTATCTTGAGAATGAATTAGTTTACTATATAAACTTTGAAAAATATTTATTGATTTTGTTCTTATCATATCATAATTTTCTTTATTTATACCATAATTATTTTCATAATTTATTAAAAGAATATTATAAGATTGTTTAATTATTTCTTCATTCATATTGTCTTGTAAAATAGAATTAATAACTTTTTTATCATCTAAAAACTTTACAAAAGTTAATTCATCTAAATTTTTAATAAAATGTTGTTTCACATTTAAAATAAAATCTTTTTGAAAAGTGTTATTTATTTCATTATTATATTTTATAGTTAAAACAATTGAATCATAAGTTTTAATTGCATAAATTTGTAAATCTGGAATATTACTATTAAAACATTTATTTAAATAATTTAAATAAGAATTTTCAAATTTATTTTGTTTTTCATAATCATCTAAAGAACATAAATCTAAAAGTCTTTTCATTAAAATAAAAACTTTTTCCTTTTTAATACTTTCTAATTCATTATCATTTAATAAATCAATTTTATTATCAAAAAAATTCCAAATTTTAATAATATTTTTATTTAATTTATCATTAAATTTTCCAACAATAGATTTTATATGAATAAAAGGTTCAGTGAATCTAAGAAGATAATTAAAAGGAAAATTAATATTAGAACATAAAAGATTTGTTAAAGAATCAAATCCACCAATTGTATAAAAGTAATCAATACAAAAGCAAATAATTCTAGAAGGAACATGAATTTTCTCATTTACTTCTAAATAAGTTTTTTTTTGATATGAATATGGATTACAAATACTAATTATTTTTTTAGTTAAAAGTGTATCTTTTGGATTTTCAATTATATTTCTTATTATATTTTCATATTGAGTATAAAATTCATTATAATAATTTGTTTGACCAAAAAGTCTTTTTAATAAATGAAATGAATCAATTAAAAAAGAAATAATTGCAAATTTATTATTTATTAATAGATAATCACTTTTTTTTTTATTGAATAAATTTTGTAAAGTTAAAACTGAAGAATTATTTTCTTCTGCATAATCATAAAAATTTTTAATAATTGTTAATAATATTTCAATAAATTTTATAGATAAATCAATTCCAACTTTATTATTTTCTTTTGAATAACAAAATACTTCATCTGTAACATAAAATAATTTTCCTCTTAAAAAATTAATATATTTATAAGGAGTAAAATTATTAAATTTTGTAATATTTGGATTTTTTCCAAAATTAAAATTCATAAAATATGAAAAATAATTTAAAATTTCTTTCAAATCTTTTTCTTCATTTCTTATACATTTTCTTTTTACTTCATTTGGTCCACTTTCTTTTCTAAAATAGGTTATTTCATTGTTATCATATGAATAATATTTTAATATTTCTCCTGAATATAAATAATCAAGAACATCTATTGAATAATCATTTCTATTTATTTTTTTTATAAATCCAACTGTCCATTTTCCATTTATTTTTATATCACAAAAATCATTTATTTGATATAAATTTAAATAATTTGATTCTTTTAAATCTTTTATTTTATTTAAAATTTGAGGAGAATTTATATTATTTTCATTAATCACTCCTTCTATTATTTCTTTTTCCATATTATTTTTTTTAATATATTATTATTTAATTTTTTTAGATTGAATTTATATTTATAGGTAAATTTAATAAAATAATATTTTATAATAATAATAATATTTTTATAATATTAATAAAAATTATATTTCTTATAAAATTTTAAATATATAATAATTAATTAATGAAAAAAAGAAAAAGTTTTATAATAATAAAAATTAAATAAACCGTAATAAAAAAAAATAAAAATTTTAAAATTAATTCTATTTTACACATAATTAATAATTTTTTCTCAAAAAACAATTTAATAATAATAATATATTTAATAACTCCAAAAAGAATAAAATAAATAAATAACCTTAAATAAAAAACCTTTTTAAAACCACAAACAAACAAACAAAAAAAACCAAAAAAAAAAAAAAAAATAAATAAATAAATAAAAACAAAAATAAAATAAACCCAAAAAAAAAAAAAACCTAAAAAACAAAAAAAAAAAAAAAAAAAAAA
>JAEEGK010022753.1_pt1 | contig 13134 bp, 9 predicted proteins | sample 8958771 | NCBI WGS metagenome assembly JAEEGK01 (sample SAMN16246547, study PRJNA631951) | gut metagenome | biome: gut microbiome; feature: rumen; material: SC-attached | host: Bos | place: Iran: Karaj | collected 2018-10 | reverse complement strand
TCCGCTGCGTCACCCAGCGCATCGCCATCATGTACCTGGGCCGGGTGGTGGAGCTGCTGCAAAGCGAGCGGCTGGAGCAGGAGTATCGGCATCCCTATACCCACGCGCTGCTGAACTCGGTCTTCGACGTCTATTGCAAACAGAGCGACGAAATCAAGCTGCTGGAGGGCGAACCCCCCAGCCCCCTGCAGGTGCAGCAGGGCTGCCCCTTCGCCCTGCGCTGTCCCCATTGCATGGATCGCTGCCGCTCGGAACTCCCGGAGCTGCGGGAAGTGGGAGAAAGCCATCTTTGCGCCTGCTTCCTGGCCGGGTGAAGGTTCCCGCAAATCGGGGCGGGAAAAGGATGGGGTCGTACCCCGTCAAGAGAACGGAAAAAACGAAAATCCAGTTCCGTCCGAGAAAAACGAGTCATAACCTCCGGCTACCATAAGGCGAAGCTCTGGGGACAGATCCACCGGGCCTATCCCATTCCTAAAGTCTGAAGTACCGGAAGGGTGGAACTACTATAGAGACCGCAACAAAACTGTTGCAAGTACCATTTTCTGCACTGCCTCCATGTCTCTATAGGCTTTTTCATTCTTGTCTTTGTCTTCTTGGTATATTTCCCCTCCACCTGCTGGACCGGGGTAGGGCAGAGATAGCAATGGCGGAACAGGTTGCCGAGACAGCATTTGCTGGGTGTTGGATCAAATAGTTGGACACTGTCTGACTTTTTGAGTTTGAGACAGTGTATTGCCTTTTTAAAATGGTTATCCCTTGGAAGGTACCATTTTGGGAGGAGCATACGGAATAGTGTGCATGATTAGAATAGATGATACCTGTTTGAGGAAAGGAGACCCTTTCGTGGATGCAGCAGGCGATGCGGAGCTGTACTGCCGCAGGAACCCGGAGGAAGAGCGGTTTTACGATATCTTTTTCAAGCTGTGCCGGAAGTACGATGTCAGTTGGGCCAGCGCCGATGAAAAAGAAAAGCGGTTTATTGAGGAGGTCACCCGCGCGAGCTGTGAGCGGGACCGGGCCATTCGCTTGGGGCTACCCTTGGAGGATGTGCATCCTGCTTTCGTGTCCTGACCCACACGCTGACCCACTGCACGATAGGAGCGTATGGATTTCGTGGGCAAACGGAGCGGAAAAAGGATGGCAAGGGCGAGAGAATGTGCCTTGAAAGTGCCGGAAAGGGCCTCTCGGACGCCGAGAGGCCTCTTTGTAATCAGCAGGTCGGGGTTTCAACAGTCGGAAGCAGAATCAAGCCATCCATGGAGCGCCGAGTAATCGGCGCTCTTTTTCTATACCCGAAACGACGTGAAACACCCGGGACAGTTGTTATTTCGCAATTCGATAATCGCTCCGGAGCGTTCCGGGGCACCGAACGAATATCGGGATCGGTCTTCACGGGGCTGTAAGATTCCTGTCCGGTCCCGTCAGGCGACACCGAGCTCTTTCAGGATCGCGTCGCATTCTCTGATAGCCTTTCTCTGCTCCCTGTCGGCGAAGGGCATCAGCTCGTGAAGACGGCTGCGGCGGTGACGGCAGGCGTCTATCTCGTACGAACGCGCCTCTTCGTCCTGTGCGGACCGGATGACCTGCGCGCTTTCCAGGATGGTCCGCTTATACTCGCCGATCAGCTGTCCCGTCGCGCTGCGGATCCTGTCCTCGGGGATGCGGTCCGGGTAGTCGACCGGCCTGGAGACCACCGCTTCCGCCCATTTGGCCTTGTCTATCCGTTTCCTGCCGAAACCGAGCATGCTGCACCATCCTTTCCGTTATCTGAAGCTTCCGATCCGGGACCTGCGCCTGAGCCGCAGGTCCCTGTGTTTTCAGCTGCGCTCGGGAATCGCCGGTACGCGGCGTTCCACGAACCAGCGTCCTATGATGTTTCCGGTGGCGTTGATCGAGCGCTCAAAAAAGAGATACCTGCGCCGGCCGTGTACGATGATCGTGTACCGGTCGCCCTCCGCACCTGCTTTCGCGGAAAAGGAAGGGCGGATATCTACGACTCTGTCGATCTCATAGGTGACGCCGTCTTCCCAGATAAGGGAGCGGGGGAGCATGACGCCGTCGGAGCGGAATTCCGCGCTTACACCTACGTAGGCTTTATAATTCTCTGCTTTCAACATAGTTCAGTTCAGCGGTTTGCTGATATCCCGGCGGAGAAAGCCGCCGCGGCCGATGTGCTGAGCCCGGACCGGGTATCCTTCCTTTTCGAGAAGCCGGGCTTTGAAATCCAGTAATTCAGGGGGTACGCCCAGGTAGCTGGACGCCTGGAACAGGGTCATCTGTTCACCGAATGCCGCGAGCGCATCTTCGTCGGCGACGAGGAATTCCGCGGCAAAGACGTTCGCTTCGTATTCCATCCGGTCCGCTTCGTCAAGGAGCGCGAACTCGTGGAACGTGCGCAGCGCGGGACTGCAGTGGAGGACCGCGTGGCCCAGTTCGTGCGCCAGGATGATGCGCTGGACCTCGTCGGCGAGGTCGCTGTTCAGCATGATCAGTTTGCAGCGTGCGTTGACCAGGAAAAAGCCCTTGCAGGAATCCCTGTTCCTGCCCATGGGAGCGCGGGAAACACGGATCTTCAACGCTTCGCAGATCCGGAACAGATCTACGGTATCGAATCTGGCCTTCAGCCGGGCTGCTTCCCGCTTGATGTACTCAGCCCGCATTTCCTTCACCCTCTTTCTGAAAGGAGTTTCCGCCGATCCTGCGAGTATAGGGTAGCGGCAGTTCTGTCCGGAAATCTGGACAGAATCGGCGGGAGGCCGGGATCATTCCCGGTCCTTTTTGTATTTCTTCGGGGTGAAGCGCTCCTGAGCATCCTTTTTCGTCTCCATATACGCCTGCATGACCGCCTGGAAGAAGAGATCCTTGTCTTCCTGGGGCGTGCTGCCGCCGGCAAACATCGCCTGTACGCCTTCGAGGAGCTGCTGCATATCCGCGCCCGCTTTCCTGCCGTACGCAGAGCGCACTTCGCTGACGTAGGGGGCTTCTTCAAGGCCGTACGCCGGATCCTCGATCTCCGGATCCGTCAGGTAGGACTCAGACAGGCCGAGAACCTCGCTGAGCCTGTGCAGATTCAGGCCGCGCGGATTTGCCGCGCCGGTCTCGTATTTGGATACGGTGCGCGTGGTGAGGCCCGCTTTCTGCGCCAGTTCAGTCTGTGTGAGCTGCATTTCGATCCGCCTGGTACGGATCTTCTCGCCGATACTCTTCATAACATTAATCCTCTTTCCCAGGCACCCCGAAAGCAAAATCTTCTATTGACAGCTTCGGAACGGCCTGCTATTGTTTGAGTAGAACAAACAGGAACAAATAGGAATGAACTAGAAGATAATTGCATTATAAACGGCAAAACGGCAGCTGTCAATAGGAACTTATAGGAATAATTGAGAAATAATAGGAACATTGCTGCCGGTCTGCCGAACGGGTTTCTGTCCCGGCACAGCGGGAAAACGGGCACGCGAAGGTGTCCGGGACGTATCAGCGTAAGGAGGACATGAATGGGCAAATTCAGGGATTATCTTGACCAGTTCGATATCGCCGGGAAGATCACCGACGAGGACGTCGAGAATACGACGGAGCTGCTGCGGCTTTACGGTCCGATCCTGCGGCGGGCTTCGCACAGGATAGGGGAGATGGAAGAGGAATGCTATGAGTCGAGGCGGCAGTCCGTCTCCGATTTCGTCAATCTGGCGATCGATTACGACCATGACGCCGACCGGAAGAGGATCGCGGAGAGGCTGGCCGCGATGGGGCATTCCATGCAGCTGATATCGATTATGGAGGACGCGCTCGTCCTTCTGAAGGGCGAGGCGTCCTGCAGCAAGGTCTGCTATGATATCCTGAAGACGAGATACTTCGACGTATACTGCAGATCGAACGAAGATGCGTATCTCACACTGGGCATCTCCTCATCTACCTTTTACCGGAATATCCGGAAGGCGATCCGGCTGTACGCGGCCGAGCTCTGGTGCGTCGTCATACCGGATCTGATCATCCGGGAGAAGGAGAATGGGAGACAAAGCGGGAGTCAAATGGGAGAGTCGCCCGCAGTCAATTGACCAGAAATCGGCAGGCAAGCGAAATTGTCATAGGAAGCCGACGCGATTAGAATCGGTCATGCTGGGAGATAGCAGGCTCCCCGGAGAGATCCGGGGAGCCTGATCCTTTCAGCCAATACCGGGAACGAGCCGGGCATCCGCGCATATGCGGATGCCCGGCTTTTTTGTTGCCCGCTTTGGAGCATGACCGATGGGACACAGTCCGTACCGGGCCAGGGGCCCGCCTCCAGACCGTTCCGTTTCAAACACCAAAAAAACGATCTGGAGGGAAAATAAATGAAGATCATCAGGATCAAGGACTATTACGGCAAGTATCAGGAAGTACCGGTGGATGACGCACTGTACGACGAGTGGATCAAACTGGAGAACGAGAACCAGAGGATCTACCGGAAAGAAGTTTATCACCGCAGCGGCGTACCGCTGGAGCAGGCAGACAGCATGGGTGAGATCGGACAGATGGAGGATCTGCTTGAAAGATTGATCCGCAGGGAAAGGAACGAACGGCTGTATGACGCGATCTCAAGGCTCACACCTACGCAGCAGCGCAGGGTCATGATGTTCATGGATGATATGAGCTATGTGGAGATCGCACGGATGGAGGGAACAAAGTTCGCGCCTGTCTACCGGTCTCTCCAGGCTGCGTTCAGGAAGCTTCGGGACCTGATGACCGAGTACGAGGACGAATTCAGACGCGGTATCGGGGAATAGCCCGATACCGTTCAGCGACGGAAAAGACGGGGCAGAAGAATGCCCCGTCTTTTCTTCCTTTGCTACGCGCAATAGAGACAAAGAGGTCGCACCATTTGTTATGATGCGACCTCTTTGGTCATTCTTTCTTCGCGGTACAGGCAGAGCGCAGTTGATGGGACGGTCGTTTCCTTTGGAATGCGAATCCGATCGCACCGCCGCAGAGCCCGCCGATGATACAAGAAAGATCGCAGTCTTTTTTATACCGCCAATTCACGCCTCACTGTTCAGGTCATCGAACATCTGCTTTACTGAAGGGGCGTTTTTCGTGAGCCGTTTGATACTGAGGTCTTCCGCCTTGTTATTGGCAAGCCGCAGGTTGTTCTCCGAGGAGAGGAGCGCGTCCTTAGTCTTCTGCAGATGCGAGATCGTCTTGTCGATCTCATCGATCGCCGTCTGGAATTTCTCGCTCGCGAGCCGGTAGTTCCTCGCAAAGCCTTCCTTGAAAGCGTTCATGTTCTCTTCGAAGTGGAGAATGTCTACCTGCTGATTGCGGACGATCTGGAGTTCCTTCTGGTACTTCAGGGAGTTCAGCGCGGCATTCCGGAGCAACGTGATCATCGGGATGAAGAACTGGGGACGGATCACGTACATCTTCTCAAAGCGGTAGGATACGTCCACGATGCCATTGTTGTAGTATTCATTGTCGCTTTCCAGCAGGGAGACGAGGACGGCGTATTCGCAGCCTTTTTCGCGCCGGTCCTTGTCCAGCTCTTTGAAGAAGTCCTCGTTTTTGTGCTTGGTGGCGGTCGTATCCATCTCATTCTTCATCTCGAACATGATCGAGATGAATTCCGTCCCTTCCTCGTCACACTCGCGGAAGATGAAGTCGCCTTTGCTGCCGGTCCGGGCGTCGTTGTCCTTCTCAAAGTAGGCTGTGGGGAAGGCGGTCATCCTGATCGAATTGAACTGGTTGAGGCAGTGCTGTTCGAGGCTTTCGCCGACCATCTTTGTAGACTGGCGGGCTTTGAAGTCTTTATAATAATCGATCTGCTCGTCTTTCGCCTTCAGTTTCTCTTCGTACTGTTCACGCAGGGACTTTTCCTTGAGCTGGCTTTCCGTCTCCTTGCTGGTGAGCTGGCCCTTGAGTTCGGTGATCTCCGTGGCTTTCTCGGAGAGCTCCCGTTCTTTCGCCTGGACCGCTTCGTTGACAGCCAGTTTCCGCTCGGTCTCGGAATTCGTCAGAAGCGTCTTCAGCCTCTCGATCTCGCGGTCCTTTTCGGCGAGCTGCTCGTTCTTCCTGCTCAGAGCATCGTCGCTCTCCTTCTCCTTCGTCTGGACGGCCTGACTGACGGCCAGCTCTTTCGCGGTCTCGCTGCCGCTGATCTCTGCTTTCAGCTGGTCGATGATCCGCTCTTTCTCCGCGAGTTCAGCTTCCTTCCTGGATATGTCCTCCTTGTGCTTCTGCTCCTGCTCCAGCCTGGCGATCGTCAGATCGTTCTCTTTCGACTGGATGAGCGCAGCCTCCCGTTTCTTCAGTTCGAGCTCGAATTCCTTATCCCGGACCTGCTGTACGATCTGGGCATATCCCGATTCGTCGACCTGGAACACCTGCCCGCAGTTCGGGCACTTGATCTCCTGCATGTACTGGACCTCCTGTCTTAAACGCAAGCTCGCGTCGTGTGCTCTTTCTGCCTGCGAACAGTATACACGAAAACAGAGCGGATTGCCACTTCTTTGCGGAAAAGCGCGTATTACTGGACAAGGAAGAAAAGAAACGATACAATAAGTCCATCCGAGGAGGCGATGACATGAACAGCCCAGTCGTAATCCGGGTGTCGCGGGCGCCGGCACTGATCCCGTGTATGCTGGACGCCATCAGAAATGCTGCCAGGCCGCTGATCCTGGTCCCCGAGAGTTTTACGCTGACGACGGAGCAGGCCCTTGTCCAGAGCACAGAGACAAAGGGGATCATCGGAACGCAGGTGCTTTCCCAGACCTCGCTCGTGCGGGAGATCCGCGAGCTTGCCGGATCCCCGGATAAGGGAACGATCAACCGTGACGGGCGCAATATGCTCCTCAGCATGCTCCTGCTGAAGAACCGCGACCGGCTCCTGTTCTATAAGGAGAACGTCAATCAGATCAGCATGGCGGAAAAGCTCGCCAACCAGATCGACGACCTTGCGGACGGGGGATTCAGTCACGAGAATCTGGAGTCCGCGGCGAAGGGCCTGAAGAAGAGCACCCAGCTCAAATGCCACGATATCGCCCTGATCTGGGGCGAATACCAGAAGGTGCTGGACTCCGGGTACGTCGACCAGAACGCGGCGTGGTCGAACGCGCTCGGCCGGCTTGCGGACAGCGGGCTCATGCAGGGCAAGGACCTGCTGATCTTCGGCTTCGACTATATCAATATGAACCTGACGCGGCTCATCGCGACAGCGTACCCCCTGGCCGGCTCGATCACGGTCGGACTTGTCAGCGAGACCGGCTGCGACGACGATTATATCTTCGAGGTGGCGTCCAATTCCCTCAAGAGGTTCGTCCGGCGTATGAAGAGGGAGGAGTTTCAGATCCCTGTCAGGATCGAGCCGTACCGTGCCGCGGGCGCAAAGACCGATCCCGGCGTCAGTTTCATCGAGCAGACGCTCTACTCCATGAAGAATCACGGCGATCCGGCTGAGATCCCCGATCTCGGCGCGGTCAGCTCCTACTACGCGTCCAACACGACCGTCGAGTGTCAGAACACGGCCCAGACGCTGATCAGGTGGCACCAGGACGGGATCGCCTGGCACGAGATGGCGGTCGCCGTATGCGATAATACGACCGTTCCGGCCATGCTGCCGCTGGTCCTGTCGTCCGCCGGCATCCCGTATTCCCTGAGGACCGGGATACCCATGCTTCTGTCCGAATACGCGCAGTTCTTCCTCGCGACGCTCCGGGCCATGCGGTCCGGATACCGTCAGGAAGAGGTCATGAAGATCATCAAGTCCAAATTCACGAAACTGACCGAGGACGAGATGATGGACCTGGAGAACTACGCGAGGGAGAAGGGGATCGACAGGAACAGATGGCTAAAGCCGTTTCCCGCGGACGACGCGCGGGGCGAACGTCTGGAGAAGCTCAGGACGCAGATCATGGAGCCACTGGCGTCGCTCAGACGGAAGCTGAATCTGAAGAAGTGCACCGGCCGGCAGGCGGCGGAGGCGCTCTACAGCTATATGGTCAGCTGCGGCGCTTACGATACGCTTCTGAAGCGGGAGCGGGAACTGATCGAGGCCGGCATGCTTCCGACGGCCGACCGGAACCGCCAGGTCTGGTCCGCTGTCAACGAGCTCCTGGATCAGCTCGCGACTTTCGCCGCCGGTGATCACATTTCCGTCGACGAGCTCTGCGCGATGCTGGAGTCTTCGGTCTCTTCGAAGATGATCAAGTCGCTGCCCCAGGAGGCTGATTCGGTCCTCATCAGCAGCCCGAACATGTTCTTTTCATCCGGACTGCGCGCAGTCGCGGTCATCGGGCTCCAGGACCAGACGGGCGCACCGCCGTCCGCGCTCCTGACACCTGCGGAATGCGCGGGCCTGGTGCAGATCGATGAAAACGGGGAGGAGACTTCCGGGATCGGGATGACGAGGCGTGAAATGGCCGCCAGGGCGAAGCAGGACATCTATCAGGCCGTCGCCGCAACGACGGAGCGGCTGCTCGTTTCCGCGTCTGCGGCGCAGGCGAACGGCAAAGTGCTCGTCCCCGCACAGGTCTACCGCGATGTGACCGCCACGCTGAATCTGAAGAATCCGGAAAATGTGCGCGGCGGTCTGATGAACGACGAACTGCTCCCCTTCGTGCCTCAGTTCGCGCTGGAGCGGCTGGCGGTCATGCTCCGCGCCGCCAGGGACCAGCAGGATTCCTTCCTCACAAGGGACGACGGAGCGAGCGCCGTCTGGCGTCAGGCGCTCGCATACCTCTATCACGACCCGTACTGGGGAAGCAAGGTGAAGGGCGTCCTGGACGGACTGCATGTGAAAGTCGCAAGTCCCGGGATCGACGCCGAAACGGCCGCCCTCCTGTACGGCCGGGACCGTCTGTCCGTATCCGCTATCCAGACCGCGGGCACCTGCCTGTACTGGGCGTTCCTATCCTACGGCCTGCGCGTGCGCCGGCGTGAGGAGTTCACGTTCGAAGCGGATTCGGAAGGGACGTTCTCGCACGAAGTGCTGCAGCGGTTCTTCGACGAGGCCATCCGTACGCCCGGCTGGCCGGATCTGTCCGCGTCCGACGTCTCGGCGCTCCTCGACCGGATCCTGGAGGAGGAAACGAAGAGCTGGGCGGACGGACCGCTGGGGAAGAACATGTCCGGGCGCTTCCAGGGCGAGGAGCTTGTCGGGATCGTGCGTACAGCCGTGACGATGATGGCGGACTCGCTCCGGACCGTGCCGCACTTCAAACCGATCGGGATGGAGATCGGATTCGGGGATATCCAGTCGGATTCGGAGATCCATCTGCCCGAAGTCGTACTGACGCTGGATGACGGGCGCGAGATCGCGCTGAAAGGGAAGATCGACCGTATCGATACGGTGGAACTGCCGGACGGAAGAAAAGCCGTCATGGTATACGACTATAAATCCAGCGATAAGGAGATCCATATGGAGCAGCTGGAGGCAGGACTCCAGATCCAGCTTCCGATCTACCTCTCTGCGGTCAGACAGGCGATGCCGGATCATATCCTGGCCGGGGCGCTGTATCAGCCGATCAAACAGGTGCTTGCAGATGCGGAGGACGATGACGAGGAGAAGATCGAAAAAGAGATCGAGAAAGTACTGCGGGCAAAGGGCATTTATCTGAACGACGAGGCGCTTCAGGATGCGGCCAAGCCGCTGAAGATCCCCAGAAGTACGACGTCTTCCGACGTGATCAGCGTGCTTTCCCCGGAGGGACTGCAGGAAGTCATGGACAAGAGCGCGAGAAGCGCGTGCCGGATCATCAGCAGGATGCTGGCCGGGAACACCACGCCGAACCCGCTTCAGGGGAATCTGACCTCGCCCTGTTCATACTGCGGCATGGCGGACGGATGCCCGCTGGACTCCCGGCTGGAGGGCGGACAGGTGCGCAAACTGGGTTCTGCGGATACGGAGGAGGATTGATTATGCCCGGCTTCAATAAGGAACAGAAAGCCGCGATCGATGCGCGGAACCCGTATCTGCTGTGCGCGGCCGGCGCGGGATCGGGCAAAACGACGGTCATGGTCGAGAGCGTCGCGCAGAAACTCGCCGAAAATAGGCACAAGGATATCTCCTCGTTCCTGATCATTACCTTCACGAACGAAGCCGCCGGGAATATGAAGAAAAAGATCCAGGAGCGGCTCGCAAAAGAGGCGCGCAGCGGGAGCGAGTATGCGGCCAGAGGCCTTGCGAATCTGGAAAACGCCACGATCAGCACCATCCATGCCTTCTGCAAGAGCCTGATCACGACTTATTTCTATGCGATCGAGGGGATGTCCCCGAAGTTCGAGATCATCGAGGAAGCGCGTCTGGAACAGATATTCCGGGAGGCGTACGACGACGCGCTCGACAGCATTTTCGATCCGGAGCAGACGATATGGCCCGCGGACGATGTCCGGCTGGTGCGCGACCTGATGAACGCGTTCCGGCAGTCGCAGCTCGTGCCCATGCTGAGGAATCTGTATAAGGCGCTGATGGGCATCCCGGATCCTTTCGAACAGCTCAGCCGGTACATAGAGGATATCTCGAAACCGGTCGAAGAAAACAGCTGGGCGGCGGAGGTCCGCTTCTCCGTGGATATGGACCTGCTTGGACTCCAGGACTGCATCCTGCGCGAAAAGGCGATGCTCTGCGCCCTCACGCCGCCCCAGTGCGAGGCGCTGGCGGAACAGGATATCGCGGCGATGGAACTGATGCTTGAAAAGCTCGATGAGGTCATGTCCGTTCAGGAAGAGATCAACGCGATCGAGGCTGTAAAGAGAAGTATGGGCAGGAACCAGACTCCGAGGACAGAAGACGATGACGTCAAAGCCTGGTGCAAGGAATTCGGCGAGCTGAGGAATGAGATCAAGGGTTCCGGAAAGCTCCTGGATAAGGCGTCCAAGAGCCTTCAGAAGCTGCTGAAGGCCAGCCAGGCGTCGGATAATCTCAGGGTCCAGGAGGAACTCCGCGGAGTCGAGATCCTGCTCCGGGCGACCGCAGCCCGGTTCCGTGAAATGAAGCTCGCCGCGCAGGGCATCGACTACAGCGACATGGAGCAAATGGCCTACGAACTGATGAAGCGCCCGGAGATCCGGGAAGCGGTCACGGAATCAATCACGGACATCTACGTGGACGAATGCCAGGACGTAAGCGCGATCCAGTATGCGATCATCGGCGCCCTGACCGGCGGGGAAGGGCGTTCGATCTGCCGGGTCGGCGATATCAAGCAGAGCATCTACGGCTTCCGCAGCGCCGCTCCGGATCTCATGGAGCGGGACATCCGGGCATACTCACCGGACGAGGACGCGGAGTACCGGAAGATCTTCTTCCAGCAGAACTACCGGTCCTGTTCGCAGATCATCGAGTGTGTCAACGAAGTGTTCGACGCGTCCATGGACAGGTCTGTCTCCGAGATCGACTACACGCCGGAAGACCACCTTAAAGCAAACATCACCGGAGATTTCGGACCGGTCGAAGTAATCCTTCTCGACCGGGACTCCGAGCCGGTCGACGCGCTGGAAGCGGAATGTGAGGCCGCCGGCAGACAGATCGAGGAACTGGTCGTATCCGGCGGAAGGGAATACAAGGACATCGTGATCCTCATAAAGAACGCACGGACGGATGCGCCGGTCATGGTCGAGCATTTCCGGAAGATGCACATCCCGGTCATGTACGACGGCGGCCAGACGTTCTACGGGCTCACGGAGATCTCCTCCTTCCTCTCGCTCCTGACCGTGATAGATAACGACCATACGGACGTGGAACTGGTAGGTGCGCTGCGGAACGTGCCGTTCAGCTTCTCGGACCAGGACCTCGCGGATATCCGGAAGGCGAGCCCGGAGAGGCGCTGGTTCTACCAGGCGTTCCGGGACTGCTGCCGGAACAGTGAAACGGAGATCGGCCGCAAATGCGCAGACGCCAGAAAGCAGATCCTCACCTGGCGCGAGTACGCGCGTTCTATGAGCGTGTCCGAATTCATCTGGCAGCTGATGCGGGAAAGCGGGATCTACGCCGTGCGCGGCGCGTATCCGGACGGCAGGCTGCGCCAGATGAACCTGGATTCCCTGTATCAGCGGTCCGTGGATATGGAGAAGCGGGGGATATACCGCCTGTCGGATTTCCTCTGGGAGATCGGGAAGCTGCGCGACGGCGGCACAGCGGATACCGGGGATACGCCGGCGACGATCGGGGAAGGCGACAACTTCGTGCGCCTGATGACCATGCACAAGAGCAAGGGCCTGGAATTCCCGGTCGTGATCCTGATGAACCTGCACAAGCAGCTCCGGCGTTCCCCGAATTCGGGCAAGATGCTGATCAGCGTCGGGACGGAGTCCGACACGAATCCGCCGCTCGGCGTGTACGTCCCTGTGATCTCCCACAGGAACCATACCAGCCGGGACACCTTCGGGAAGGATGCGTTCAAAGTCAGGGACGTAAGGACGAGTATCGCGGAAGATACGCGGCTTCTGTATGTGGCAATGACCAGGGCCATGCAGAAGCTGATCCTCATCGGCCACTACAAGAGCAAAGATACCGTCAGATGGCAGATGAGCACGAAGATATCCCGTATCTGGAAGACGGATTCCATGCTGGATCTGATCATGCCTGCGGTGCTCCGTCACACTGCTCTCCCAGAGGAGGGGAGCGCTGTGACCGGCGGACAGTGGCGGCTTACGGTAAGGAGACCGGCAAAGATCGCTTCCGGAGATCACGAGCTTAGCGAATCGCAGCTGGACGCGGCCGTCACCTCAGCGGTAGCGGGCAGGGGAGTGCAGCCTGACTGTATGTGGATCGCGGGACAGATCGATACGACGCCGCTTAAGACGAGCGTCACGTCTATGCTCAGGTCGAACGTGACCGCGGTATCGCCGGAGGAGTACGCGCCGCCGGAGGAAGAGGAAACCGTTGAGATCAAACGGCAGCCGGAACTGCCGAATTTCCTGCTGTCCGAGATCGCGCCCCGGCCCGCGTTCATGGAAGAGAAGAAGGCGAGCGCGGCGGATATAGGTTCACTGACGCACAGATTCCTTCGCCTCATCGACCTGAAGCCATTCCGGGATCTGGCACCGGAGGATTACCGTGCGAAGGTGGAAGAGGCGATCTCGGCCATGCGTTCGCGCGCGATCCTGACGGAAAAAGAGGCTGGCTCCATATATGTCCCCGGCGTCGAGGCCCTGCTTGCCGGGGAATTG
>JAEEGK010022750.1_pt1 | contig 13135 bp, 13 predicted proteins | sample 8958771 | NCBI WGS metagenome assembly JAEEGK01 (sample SAMN16246547, study PRJNA631951) | gut metagenome | biome: gut microbiome; feature: rumen; material: SC-attached | host: Bos | place: Iran: Karaj | collected 2018-10 | reverse complement strand
ATCAGGTAGCAGAGCTTGATAATCCGGAGCAGGTTACCTACACCGATAGAGCTCAGATGGAAAATATCGTAAGACAGATAGCTGACAGGATCACTATCACAGCCGGCGAGACAGAAAGTTCCATGGAATTACAGCTGCATCCTGCAAGTCTTGGTAATGTAAACATCTTACTTACAAGCTCAAAAGATGGAATCGTTGCTAAGTTTACAGCACAGAACCAGATCGTAAAAGAAGCAGTTGAAAGCCAGATGGTACAGCTTCAGCAGAAGTTTGATGAGCAGGGAATCAAGGTTACATCAATCGAAGTTACAATCGCCAGTCACGCATTTGAACAGAATCTTCAGCAGGAAGGCAATAACCAGCAGGGACAGGAACAGCAGTCAAGAGGTACCAAGAGCCTTAGAAGAATAAACCTTGCGGAACTTGATCTTGAAGAAGAGGAAGAACTTAGCGAGGCGGAGCTCATAGCAGCACAGATGATGGCCTATAACGGAAATTCAGTTGATTTCAGCGCATAACTGAAATCAGAAAGAGGGGATTATGGCAGACGTTAATTCAGTAAGTGCAGTCATCAAGAACGGGGAAGTAGTTAATAAAGATAATACCGTCACATCTAACGCACCAAAGGGTTATGACAAGGATTCTTTCCTTAAGATTCTGGTAGCTCAGATGAAATATCAGGATCCCATGGAGCCTACATCAAATACTGAGTATATTTCACAGTATGCGACCTTCACTCAGGTAGAACAGCTTAACAACATGGCGAATTCAATGTCTCTTTCCAGAGCATCTGAACTTCTTGGAAAGACAGTAAAGATTTCCGAGACAAGTGCTGATACAGGAAAGACCACAGAGACCATCGGAGTTGTTGATTTCGTAACATACAGCGGAAACAAAGCTTACTTAAGCATTGACGGCGTCAAGTATGATATCGAGAATGTAACCGAGGTTTATGACACAGACTACACAGACGCCATGTCGGTTATCGAAGATTTCCAGAAAGCTATTGATAAGCTTCCTAACCTCGAGGAGATCACAGAAAAAGAGCATGGTGAGACAATCGATGCCATGTATGATTTCTACATGAACACCATGACAGATAAAGCTAAAGCCATGATGAATCCTAATTACGTAACAGCCCTTAAACAGTACGTTAACAGACTTGATGATATCCGCGGTGATGACTACAGAACATTTAAGAAGTAATTACTAACACGGAGGAACTGAGATGACAATGGATGATCGCCGTTTTATGTCCATAGGTCAGGTCCAGGATCAGTACCTGAATCCAAAAGCTCCCAAGGTAAACAACAAACCTTTACCTACAGGAGAAAATTCTTTTGCATCAATCCTTGGTAGGGTTCAGGAAATTGAGAAAACTGCCGATAATAGTTTTGAACCGGTTAAGTTTTCCAAACATGCTGCAAACAGACTAAGCGACAGAAATATTGAACTGACTCAGGATCAGATGGATCGACTGAATCAGGGCAAGATTGAAGCAGGGGAAAAGGGAATACACGATTCGCTCATACTGATAGATCAGCTGGCATTTATAGTGAACGTCCCAAATAACACAGTCGTAACAGCCATGGACCAGACGGAAAACAAAAGTAATGTATTTACAAATATAGACGGAGCAGTAATTGCATGATTGGACCGAAGTGACCACCGATTGTGGTCATCAGGAGATCTTCAGATTCCCGACTGACAGAAGGAATCTTCCGCAAATTATCAGCATCCGTCCAAAATCAAAGTAAACTTAACGCTTATATTGATGGAGGACTTTGCCTTATGATGAGATCATTGTATTCTGGTGTTGCAGGTCTTAAGACACATCAGACAAAAATGGACGTTATTGGTAACAATATTGCCAACGTTAATACAACTTCTTTTAAATCTCAATCTATTACATTTTCAGATCTTATGTACCAGACAACTCAGACAGCATCCGGCGCTACTCTTACAAAGGGTGGTGTAAATGCCCGTCAGATCGGTCTTGGTGCTAAGTCAGGCGCTATCACAACAGCAATTTCATCCCAGGGTGCTACACAGACCACTAACAATCCTTTCGATCTCATGATCACAGGAAAAGCGTTCTTTGTAGTAAATAACGGAACCGAGAACCTCTATACCAGAGATGGTTCTTTCTACGTTGACGGTGCAGGAAACCTTGCAATGCAGTCCAACGGCTATCTGGTTCAGGGATGGGTTGCTCAGGAAGATAAGGAGACAGGTGAGATCACAGTTAACAAGAACGGCGGTCTTTCAAGTCTTCAGATCATGAGCGCTGACAATACAACATATTCACCTGCATCAACAACAGCAGGTCTTTTCTCAGGAAACATCGATGATAACGATACAAACGTTACATCAGACGATGGAAAAACAATTACCCTTGAGTTCTATGACAACAAGGGTTACCTTTACACAGGAAAATTCACACTTAAGGATACCGGAACAGATCACCTCTTCTCATTAGAACTTGTAGATATCATCGATTCAGACGGCGTATCAATCAATAAGACATTAGAAGACGGAACCAAGATTCTTGATCACATTACATTTGGTGATGTTGAAAAGACAAAGGATCTTCCTGTTCAGAAAGGCTATTACGTTAAGGCCGGTGAAGTAGCAGGCACAGGTACTATTTTCCAGGAAGCCGGAGTTGTGGAATTCGAGAAAGTCCCTGTTACCGGAACAGATTTCAGCAACCTTTCAGATATCGAAAATTTCCTTGAGAAGGTATTCCCTACACTTGAGGATATAACCAAGTACAGTGCTATAACAAGCTACTCTATCAGTGACAGTGAGCTTGAGATCATCTATGACAACGTAGATTATAACAATTCGATCCAGCATGGAACTTATTCATCCTTTATCCAGGAAAACAAAAATAAGTATTACTACAATCCTGATACCAATTTTGGTTATCCCGCACCTACAGAATCAGCTGATTGGAGTACATTAAATAACCTCAATGCAGACATGCTTACCAATGTATTCCCTGATACTGCAGCCTACACAAACTTTAATGTATCTCCTAAGAGATATGACTACAAATTTGACGAGGCTAACGGTGAACTGAGAGTTGTTGCCAACTATGTTCCCGATGAGACACAGTCACAGACCAAGACAACCACTCTTGCAACCGGAAGATATGACGAGTACTTCACACCGGTAGATCCGGCTAACACCAAGACAATCAGCGAAATGGTTTCAAATCCCGGCGCTCCTTATACAAGTACTCTGTACGAGTATAACAGCACATCAGGAGAGCTGACAGTTTACGGCGTTCAGACTGTAGCAGGCCCCGCTTCTGCAGATAAGACCGTTCAGAGCACCAGTTCTGCTCTGTTTAATTTCCTCTTTGACAGGACAAAGGGAAGCTTTGCACCTGCAAGCCTTCCTGCAGGCGCCCAGAGTGATCTGGAAACACTGTTTACTAACGGAGGAATGCAGTACGCAGCAAGCGATATTGGTAATGTTGCAGTTGATCGCGCTGCTGACGGTACATATACACTGTCATATGACGGATTTGCATTTGATGCAGCAGCAGGTAGCGACCTTGAGACTTATCTTAACGGTTTAGGAATTTTACCCGATTCTTCAAGCTCTATTGCAGGCAGCGATCTTAGTTCTGATGCTGCAGCCATGACAGATTTCCTTAATCTTCTGAATGCAGAAGTTGAGGATATCGCCAATTTCAATAACTTTAGCTACAGAGTAAATGATGCTAAGACAGGTTACACAATTACAGCAGGTAACGGCACTACGGAGTTTGATCTTACGGTAGATGCAACTCCCGGTTCAGATCTGGGTCAGTATATTGAGAGCCTTGTACAGGCAGAATCCATCAATTATGCAGATATCGCAGATGAAGATGTTAAGAGAGAGCTCAAAAAGCTTATCAATGATTCCAGCGCCGACTACGATAACGCAGTTATCACATTTGAGGATTACTCACTTACAGGAACTACCGGATATAACATCCATGTAGCTTACGAATCCAATGTAGAAGAAAGCGAAGAAATTGCAACCTATAAGAAATTTGACAAGACCTTCGAAGCTACAGATACCTATACAATCGGAGTTCCCACTTCAGTATTCAGGGATAATTCAAATGTAGGTTATTGTATCTTTGATGAAGACGGAAACGGCTTTACACTTGATGAGATTCCTTTGGACATCCTTCAGACCATTTACGGATCAACAGAAAAGCCTATTACCAGCAAGGACGATTTCAAGGGTGAATATGCAAGCAAGCCTGATGCAGATTTTAAGATTTCTTTCACAAGCGGCGGAAAGATAACTGTTACTCATGAGCAGACAGATACCTACAAAAAGGGACCGTACGATATAGAAATCGATACATCGGTTACACCTAACGTAGCATCCTTTAAGACATCTGATGACTCAATTCTTTATCCCGATCAGACCCAGAGCACATCAGAGACCTTCCCGCTTACAGGAAACATAGTAGACCTGCTTGAAAACGCCAACGGACCTCTTAAGGGACTTCTTAAGAAGGTTTACGACATCGATGATGATGATGCAAGAGCATACGGTCTTACAGGTAAGTACCAGATTGATCCTGAGAGTCAGAAGCTCACACTTACAACCGGCGGAACAGACGCCAAGGATCCGGGAAATAAGACTGTTCGACTTGTGTTTGATGCTGCCAACGGAGCACTTATTTCAGCTAATGACAATTCAGCAGGTAAGGGCCTTGTAAATCTCGTCTTTGATCAGGAAATTCCCGGACTTGAGGCCTTTGGTTTCCAGAAGGGTTCAAATGACGGAGAGGATGTTATAGCCGGCAGAATGACACTGGATTTCTCAGCTGTCACCAATTACAACACATCAGGATCCTCAACCATCAAAGCTGTAAAGGGTGATAAGAAGTCACTTAATACAGGTAGAGCAGTAGGTGAGATGAACGGTGTTACAGTAAGTACCGACGGACAGATCTTTGCTACCTACTCAAACGGCCAGACCAAGCTCCTTGGACAGATCGCATCAGCTGAATTTGCCAATGCATCAGGTCTCTCCAAAGAGGGTGATAACCTTTATTCTTCAACTCTTAACTCAGGTGAAGCTACAATTCAGGATATCACCACAGACGGTGGTTACATGAACACCGGTGTTCTGGAAATGTCCAACGTAGACCTTTCAAGAGAGTTTACAGAGATGATCACAACCCAGCGTGGATTCCAGGCTAACAGCCGTATCATCACTGTATCCGATACACTTCTTGAGGAGCTTACAAACCTTAAGAGATAATCAGTAATCTAAAACAAAAGCTTTTGGCAAAACCTCCAAAATCAGATCCCCTTGGAAAACGTCCTTTCCAAGGGGATTTTTAGTGCCTGCGCTTTCGAGAATAAAATCTTAATAAAACTTTCAGATAAATCCCATAGATTCATATTAAAGTTACGATTACAATGTGTTCAAGAATCATTGTACTGTTTAACGGATTTTCTGAATGCGGGACGGAACCCTGGAGCAAAACCATGCCCCGGGGTTATTTTTTTACTATATTTCACAAAAAATAAGCAAAAAATACTGTTAAATACATGAAAAGGTGGTACAATGAATTAAATACCACAATATGTAGTATTATGCCATAAGACTACATAATTAGATGGATCTGATATTCTACAGGGATTGTTGGGGGAAGAGTGTATTTCTGAAATTCGGTTTCAATATTTATTCCCCAAAATGAAATTAATGTTCAATTGTGTCTAAATTGTGAACTAAGAAAGAGGTATTTGAGCTTTACAAGTGGTAAAATTATAGTAATTAGAAATAAAGTTTCATTATAGAGTGAAATTTTCAGAAAAAGTGAAATTATGAGCGTACTGATAGAACTTACCAAGATGGATACGAGGAAGATTCTCGTCAATAGTGCACAGATCGAGACTGTTGAGGCCAACCCCGACACAGTCCTGGTTTTGCATTCCGGAAGGAAGCTTATCGTCAAAGAGAGTCCTGAGGAGATTGACAGACTTGTAAACAAGGCTTAATAGGCAATTAGCCATATTATACAAGAAGGAGGAATTTTTGTGGATATTGCGTCATTGCTTGGAGTAGGATTGTGTTTTGTCTTCATGATTTTGTGTATAGTGTTCTCAGCGGGAATCACAGGTGTTAAGTACTTCGTGGATGCTCCTTCGGCTATGATCACCTTCGGCGGAGCATTCATGGCGGTTTTGGGATCCAGAAGCCTTCCCAGCTTCATGAGTGGTCTTAAGTCTTATACCCTGATATTTAAGATGCCCAATGATGACACCAAGTCTGTAATCAAATCCATTATCGATCTGTCCAATACTGCCAGAAAAGAGGGACTTCTTGCTCTGGAGGAAGCGGCAGGCGGTCTGGAAGATGCATTCATGAAAAAGGGAGTTATGCTCATAGTTGACGGTACCGAGCCCGAGCTTGTAAAGAGCATTCTTGAGGCGGAGATCGATGCCATGGCTGAGAGACATAAGTCCAATTACTCGTTCTTTGGCGATGTTGCCGGAATGGGACCTTCCTGGGGTATGATCGGTACACTGCTGGGTCTGGTACTTATGCTTCAGAACATGTCAGATCCGTCCTCCATCGGACCGTCCATGGCGGTAGCCCTCATTACAACCTTCTATGGTTCAGTTCTTGCAAACTGGTTCTGCTATCCTGCGGAGAACAAGCTTAAAGCCCGCAGCAATGCTGAATATATGTTAAAGAGTATCGTTATTGAGGGTCTTCTTTCCATTCAGGCCGGCGAGAACCCCCGTGTAACCGAAGAGAAGCTTAAGTCCTTCCTGTCACCTGCTGACAGAGCAGCTTATGAAGCAGAGAACGGAAGTGGAGACGGAGGCGGAGAATAATGGCTAAGAGACAAGAGGAAATCAAACCCGGCTTGCCGGCGTGGCAAGGTACTTTCGGTGACCTGATGAATCTGCTCCTTTGCTTCTTCGTTTTGCTTTTCTCTATGGCCAACATGGACGCTGCTAAATTCGAAGAGGTTGCAGCATCCTTCAGTTCAGCTTTCGGTATTTTTACAGGTGGTGAGATGGCCATCGGTAAGGGCGCTCTTATTGGTGACGGTATTTCACAGCTGACAGAGCTCTCCAGCTATATTTATTCCATGGGTGTTGCCCAGTCGGGAGATGATTCCGACGATCAGGAAGCTGATGTGGGTGATATGGATCAGGAGGAACTGATGGAAGCAGCCGAATCCGAGCAGCTTGAAGCTTCCGAGAAGCTTGCGGAAGCGGTTGAGAAGGCTTTGGAGCAGGGCGAGATAGATGATGTGGTTTCACTTAACTACACCAGCCAATATGTTCAGCTGACCATTCAGGGAGCTATCCTTTTTGATTCGGGTCAGACTGCCATCAAAGAAGACGCTCTGCCTGTTGTTCAAAAGGTGGGCCAGATTCTTGAGTCCTATGCCGGCGGCACCATTGAGATTGAGGGACACACTGATAATGTTCCGATGTCAGGCGGCGGTAAGTATTCAAACAACGATGAACTCAGCGCGGGAAGAGCGCTTACAATCTTTTATTATTTGACGGAAAATACCACTCTCGACCCTTCAAATCTTATTCATACAGGAAGAGGCCAGTACGATCCGATAGCTGATAATTCCACTGATGAAGGAAGAGCCAGAAACAGAAGAGTTGAGATTAAGATCTACAATCCATTAAGTGCTTCATACTAAAACATGAGGGAGACTATTCACTATGAAAAAGAATCTGTTATCAATCATCATTTTGGCACTTCTGATTGTAAACCTGGCCATGACCGGTTTTATGATGCTCAGTGTCATGACCACCAATTCACAGACGGCCAAGCTCATCTCTGATATTGCCGCAGCTCTTGAGCTTGAGGCCAATGGCGGAGAGTCCGGCGGATTTTCAGGCTCTGCCTCCGGAAATGTGGCTGTAACTGATATGGCTACCTGGGGATTTACAGGGGATGACAACCAGATCAGGATTACCCTTAAGCCTTCTGCCTCCGACAGCAAGACACACATGATGGTACTTGAATGTGTATTCTCTCTTAACACCGCAAGCCCCGACTATGCAACACTGGGAACCGATGAGCGTATGGAGAGCATGAGAGATCTTGTTAAGGCCATTATAAATGACAACCTGAAGGTCTACACTGAAGAAGAACTGCAGGATGCCAATACTCTTGAGCTTGCAAGGACTGAGATCCTGGAGCAGGTACAGGAGCTGTTCAACTCCAACTTTATTTACGACTTTAAGTTCTCAAGCGTTATGTTTACAGCTTATTAAGATATAAAAACCTTTTAGAGGAGATTTACATTGAGTGAAGTACTGTCACAAAGCGAAATAGATAGTCTGCTGTCGGCACTCAGTACTGGTGAGCTTGATGTGGATCAGATGCAGGCCTCGGACGAAAAGAAAGTCAAGGATTACGACTTTAAACGTCCCGCCAAGTTCTCCAAAGAGCATCTTCGAACACTGGAGATGATCTACGAGCACTACGGTCGTCTGTTATCCACTACGCTACCTCTGTATCTGCGAAAGAATGTATCGGTTTCGGTTGCCAACTCAGAGACGGTTACCTATTCGGAGTTCAGCAATGCGCTGTCCAACCCGGTAATCCTTGGAGTTATCAGCTTTTTGCCTCTGCAGGGCACCATCATTCTTGAGCTTCAGGCCAACATTGGCTTCTCATTCATCGACAGAATGCTGGGCGGTGAGGGAACGGGCCTTGATAAACCAAGACCCTTTACCGATATCGAGATGCCGCTTATTGAGAAGCTTGTAACCATTTGTATGCAGCTTATGGTTGAGCCCTGGCAGAACGTAGTAGCGATCAACCCGGTCATGGAGAGGATTGAGACCAATCCGCAGTTTGCCCAGGTCATATCCCCTACGGATATGATCGCCATCGTCACTCTTAACATCAAGATAGGTGATACGGAAGGACTTATGAATGTCTGCCTTCCTTACTTCACCTTAGAGAGTGTAATGGACAAGCTCAACACCAAGTTCTGGTTCTCCACAATGCAGAAGAATGCAGAAGAGGACTACGAAGAACATCTTGAAGCCATGGTCAGACATGTGGATGTTCCCGTCAAGGCTATTCTTGGAAAGTGCAATGTATCAGTCAATGACTTCGTTCATTTGCAGGCCGGAGACATCATAAGACTGGACAACAGAGTAAATACAGACATGCAGGTTTACGTGGGTAACATTTACAAATTTACGGCGTTACCGGGAACCGCAAAAGATAAATATGCCGTGCGTATAACGTCGGTGGTAAGAGAGGAGGAAGAGTAGGAGCATGGATGGAATGTTATCTCAGGACGAAATTAATGCTTTGCTGGCCGGTATGGATACATCAGGCGGCGGCGACGGAGCACCTGCAGATGCTCCTTTAGATTCAGGTATGGAGGCTGCACCTGCGGAAGCAGCAGCGGCTACACCTCCCGTTGGCGGAGGCGCAATAGATGAATCCCTCCTTACTGATTCAGAAAAGGATGCAATAGGTGAGGTTGCCAATATCAGCATGGGATCTTCAGCTACCACGCTGTATTCCCTTGTTAACCAGAAGGTAAATATCACCACACCTCAGGTTGAGCTTGCCAACTGGGAAAATGTGATAAACAACTATGAGAGACCCTGCGTATTCATTCAGATCAAGTACACAGTAGGTCTTGACGGCACCAATATCCTTATTTTGAAAGAGCATGATGTTATGGTTATCACCGACCTTATGATGGGCGGTGACGGAACCAATACCGACGGTGAGATCGGAGAGCTTCAGCTGTCCGCTATCTCCGAGGCCATGAACCAGATGATGGGTGCTGCGGCCACATCTCTTTCGACAATGATCAATCAGAAGGTAGATATCAGCCCGCCACAGGCAACCCTTCTTGACATGATCAATGATGATCCTTCAGACATTGCAGAGTTCCTTACAGGAACATTTGTAAAGATATCCTTCAAGATGCAGGTTGGAGATCTGGTGGATTCAACTCTTATGCAGTTGTATCCCATTGACTTCGCCAAGACTCTTAAGGATACCGTTATTGCCGGAGATGCCGGCGCAGCAGAAGCTGCTCCCGAACCTGCGCCTGCTCCGGAGCCTGCACCTGCTCCTCAGCCGATGCCTATGCCCGGCCCAGATCCCATGATGGGTCAGCCCATGCCTCAGATGGCAATGCCACAGATGCAGATGGCAATGCCTCAGATGCAGATGGCACCACAGATGATGAACATGAACATCCAGCCTGCCCAGTTCCAGACCTTCTCAGGCGGAACCACCATAATGGCAGGTGGGGAGAATATAGGTATTATCAAGGATGTTCCTCTGGAAGTTACAGTTGAACTTGGCAGAACCGCCAAGCCTATTTCCGACATTCTTGATTTTGCACCGGGTACCATCATAGAGCTTGATAAGGTTGCCGGTGAGCCTGTGGATGTTCTTGTAAACGGCAAGTTCGTTGCCAAGGGAGAAGTAGTTGTAATCGAAGAAAGTTTTGGTGTACGTGTGACTGAGATCGTTCAGTAAACCGGGGGGCCTGTTTTCACATGAATTCTTATTTACAGTTTGTAACTATGCTGCTTGTGTTTGTGGTGGTTCTTGCCGCCACATACTATTTCACCAAGTGGATGGCTTCTTATCAGAAGCAGAAGACTTCAACGGGGAATATTGAAGTTATTGAGACTGCAAGACTATCTGCCACCAAGTACATTCAGATAGTCCGTATAGGTGATAAGTACATGGCTATAGCTATAGGTAAGGATGAGGTTACACCGCTTTGCGAAGTGTCCAGGGAGGACCTTATTATCAAGGAGGATAGCTCGGAAGAAACCTTAAATTTTAAAGAGATCCTTGAAAAGTTTAAGAGTGAGAAAAAGAAGTAGATGAAAAACAATCGGGGAGTGGGACAACTGGATAAGAACATCAAAAAACATCTTAAGACAGGGCTTTTATCGGCCCTGGCCTGTCTTGTTATGTTTGCTTTCCTTACGTATGCCGTTCCTGTTACTTCACAGGCTACGGAAAACGTAATAGAAGACACAACACCGACTGATCCCACCACAGACAGGGAGACCAACCTTACAGGGACCCAGGGGGAGAGGACCAATATCACCGATCCCGGAACAGCTGAGGAACCTGATGATCTCCAGAAACTGAATATTGCAAATACTGTCACCGTTACCTATGACAACGGTAACGGTTCCCTGAATGGTGCATTGAGGATACTCATAACTCTTACTTTGATATCTCTTGCACCTACTTTGCTTGTAATGATGACCTCTTTTACCAGGATCGTCGTTGCATTGCATTTTACCAGAACCGCCATAGGAACCCAGACATCTCCACCGAACCTGGTGCTCATAGGAATAGCTCTTTTTATGACACTTTTCATCATGCAGCCCACACTTACAACGGCGTACAACGAGGCTGTTATTCCCTTTGAAAACGGTCAGATGGACCAGGCTGAGTTTATGACGGAGGTCATGAAGCCCTTCAGGCAGTTTATGTATGGTCAGACCCAGACCAAGGACGTAAGGCTCTTTATGCAGATCGACGGACTTGAGTGGGACGGCCAGCTTGACAGTATCCCCAATGTGGTGCTGGTTCCAAGCTTTATCGTGAGTGAACTGAGAACCGCCTTTATCATAGGCTTTCTCATTTATATTCCTTTTATAGTTATCGATATGGTAGTGGCATCGGTACTTATGAGTATGGGTATGATGATGCTGCCGCCTACCACAATTTCGTTACCCTTTAAGATTCTGCTGTTCGTATTGGCAGACGGCTGGAGCCTTATTATAGGCAATCTGGTCAAATCCTTTTACTAACGCTAAGGGAGAGGAGGAACTTTTATGATCACCCTACCTGATATCAACAGAATAGTCAGCGAAGCACTTTTCCTGATCATAAAAATGTCCCTGCCCGTTCTTCTGACATCCATGATCATCGGTCTTGTAATTTCAATTTTCCAGACCGTAACATCGATTCAGGAACAGACCCTGACTTTTGTGCCCAAGGTTATAGGAGTTTTCGGAATAATAATTCTGGTTGGTAACTGGATGCTAACTGAGTTGTCGGGATACATAACCAGTCTATGGTCCGACTTCTCCCAGTATGTTCGTTAGGTACCGGTATGATAGATTACACATTCAGCTACGGCGATCTTGAAATATTTCTGCTGGTAGTTGTCAGGATCATGAGCTTCATATTTGTGTGCCCCTTCTTTGGCGGACAACAGACTCCAAACGTAGTCAAGATAGGATATGGGCTTTTGCTCTCCATACTTCTCTACGGAGCGGTTCCTTTTTATCCGCCTGATTACAACACAGTTGTGGGCTATGCGGTTATCGTGTTAAAAGAGGCAATGGTAGGTCTTCTTATTGGCCTTGCGGTTACGCTGTGTCAGCAGATAGCAGGATTTGCCGGCCAGGTCATAGACATGCAGATCGGCCTTTCCATGGTTTCGCTTTTTGACCCTGCCACCAGTCAGCAGATTACCATTACCGGAACTCTTTATTCACAGTTTCTGACAATAGCGCTTATCGTATCAGGGATGTATCAGTACATACTAAGCGCCCTGGTGGATAGCTTTACAGTGGTCCCGATAAACGGGGCAGTAATACATGCCGATAGGATGCTTCAGGCCACACTCAATTACATGAAGGATTACATGGTCATAGGCTTCAGGATATGCCTTCCCATATTCATAATCACCTTCATTACCAATGTGGTGCTGGGCGTTCTTGCTAAGGTATCTCCCCAGATGAACATGTTCTCTGTGGGTATTCAGATCAAGATCGTTATCGGACTTTTCCTTATGTTCTTTACGATCACGATGCTCAATGATGCCGCTAACTTTATTTTCATCAACATGAAGGAGCTGATCAGGGATTTTGTATACAGTATGGAGAGCAGCTGACAAGACTGATCTTGTAATTGAATACAACCTGCAGTTCTTTGCCGAGGATGCCAACGGAGCTGAGAAATCCGAGCAGCCCACCTCCAAAAAGCTGGAGGATGCCCGAAAAGAAGGTCAGGTAGCCAAGAGCCAGGAAATTGCCACAGCATTTTCCCTGCTGGCTCTGTTTGTGGTCCTTAGATTATCCTATGGCTTTTTGGGACTTAACTTTCAGAG
>JAEEGK010022749.1_pt1 | contig 13135 bp, 7 predicted proteins | sample 8958771 | NCBI WGS metagenome assembly JAEEGK01 (sample SAMN16246547, study PRJNA631951) | gut metagenome | biome: gut microbiome; feature: rumen; material: SC-attached | host: Bos | place: Iran: Karaj | collected 2018-10 | reverse complement strand
ATAAAGTTTTTAATAATGAAAATAATGATATTGGAAATAATGTTTTAAATGATAAAAAAGATGATAATATCAATATTAAAGAAGAAAATAAAGAATTTGAAAATTTAAAAGATAATATTAAAAATAATAATGAAAATGTTCAAAAAGAAAATAAAGAGATTGAAAATTTAAAAGATGATATTAAAAATAATAATAAAAATGTTCAAAAAGAAAATAAAGAGATTGAAAGTTTAAAAGATGATATTAAAAATAATAATGAAAATGTTCAAAAAGAAAATAAAGAGATTGAAAATTTAAAAGATGATATTAAAAATAATAATGAAAAAAATCAAAATGAAAATAAAAAATTTGAAAATTTAAAAGATGATCTTCAAAATAATAATGTTGAAAAAGAAAATAATGTATATGAAAATTTAAAAGATGATATTAAAAATAATAATGTTGAAAAAGAAAATAATGAGTTTGAAAATTTAAAAGATGATATTTTTCCATTTTATTACTATAATTTTTTAAAGTTTTTTGTTTATAAATATTTAAATTTTCATTTTGATTTTTTTCAAATTCTGAATTTAAATTTAAACTTTTATATAAAAAATTATTTGAATAATTATTAGGAGAAATATTAAATCCTTGATTTTGATAATAAAAAAAAGGATTATTATTATCTTGATAATAATTATTAAAATTTTGAAAATAAGGAAATTGATTATTAAAAATAATGTTTTGTGAATTTGAATAATTATTATATTGAGGAATAAAAAATTGATTTTTATTAAAATTATTATTTAAAGAATTATTATTAATTGGTTCTCCAGTTTGAGACATTAAACCTAATATTCCATTTTTTCCTATTGTTTCTATTCTTCCTTTAAATTTTTCTAAAAAATTTGATGTTTCATCTTTTTTCATTAATTATTAATTTATTAAAATATTTTTTAATATTATTCTATTTTTTTTTTAATTTTAAATTTTGTTTAAATTCAAAAACAAAAAAATAAAAAAAACTATTTAATTGTCCTTAAAAACATTAAAAAAAATAATATTAAAAAAAATGGATAATAATCAAAGAAATAATACAGATATTGTAAATTTAAATAAAAGCAAACATTACTTAAATTTATTTATAAATGTGTTTTATAATTTAAGAAATCATTTCTATTTATTACTAAAAGATTTTTATTGCAATGAAAAAAAAGGGATAGAATATAATTTTAATAAAATAAATGGAATATTAAAATCTATTGAAAAAATAACTTTACAATATAAATCTTTTTATGAAAATACAATTCAAAAATCACCTAATTTTACAATACAAAAAGAAGATATATCTAATTTTTTTAAAGGAGAGCAAATATTTAATAACACTATTTTAATTTCTTTTTCTGGATTTTGGAAATTATTAAATTTTGGAAATGTTTATATTGTTTTATTTAAAGAAATTTCAAAAAAAAAATTTTCTAATTATATTGAATATATACATTATGATTTTCAAATAAAATATAAAGAAAATCAAAAAAGATTAAAAAAAGAAAAAGATGAAACATGGTATAATGAAATAAATATAAATAATGATAATTTAATTTTAAAAGAAAGTATAAAAGAATATTTTAAAGATACAATGACTATTGAATTTTTAAATAGTAATCCAAATGATAAATATACTAAAATTTTAATATCTATTAAAAATTTATTCAACATTGTTTTATATTATGATTCAAAAAATATTAAAATTGTTTTAGGAGGAAAAAAAGAACATTATTCTTTTCATAATAATAAATTTTCATTTTTAGAATCAAAAAAAATACATAAAATTGATAATGCAAAAAGTAAATTTTTAATTTATAAAAAATTAAAAAAAATATTATTAGAAAAATTCAAAGTTCAAAATAAAATATCAAGACCTTTTTATTTTTGTAAAATAATTTCTATTTATTCTAAAATATTTAAAGAAAAATGTATTATTTGTAATAAAATTGTTAAATTTAATTCTATTGATAAAAATTTTTATCCACCTCTTATTTATGATAATGAAAACTCAAATTATAATGAAAAAATTAATTGTTTTCACGAAGAATGTTATTCAATTTTTATAAATGAATAAAAATATAATTTAAATTATTAAAGTTATAATTTATATTCTTTAAAAAATATTATAATTACTTTTTTTTCTTTTTATGATATTAAAATATATAATATTAATAAAATTTAATTAAGTTTCTTCAATAATTTTTTGCATTTTAAATAAAGGAATATTATTTAAAACTCCTATTTTATTATTTCCAATCATAGTAAGAATTTTTATATTATTTTTTCTATTATTTTTTGACATTTTAACATCTTCAAGATGTTTTTTTTCTATTTTTTTATTTATTTTTGCTTCCATATTAAAATATTGTCTCATTTGATGATAAGTTTTATATTTTAATAATGGTAATAATTTTACAGTTTTTTCTTCTTTTTTATCATTAATTATTTCTGTATTAAATTTATCATTTAAAGCAAAATATTTTTTTTGAATATAATCATCATTATTTTTATTTTGAAATTTATTTAAATAAAAAGTATTATGATTACTATATTGAGTATAATTATTATTTTGATTATTTTCATTATATAAATCTGGAAGTCCAGTTATTAATAAATTATTTTTATTTCTATTATAATTTGTATAATTAAATTTTTTATCATTTGAATAATTAAAAACACTAATTTTATCTTCTTCTAAATTTTTATCATTATTATTAATATCATCATACATATTATTACATAAATATAACATTAATTTATTTTTTTTATTAATATTTAAATTTGTATAAGTTTTACTTTTTGATTCTGCTTTAACTGGAATTTTTTTTGGTATTAAATTATTTTGTATTAAATAAAAATAAATTTTAATTTGACTTCTTACCCATTCATAAATTGATTCTAAACCAGGATAAGAAAAATTAATATTTTTTAAAAATATTTTCATTTTTCCTGTTCTACTTATTTTATTTAAAAATAAATTAATTTCTTTAACATTTAATTTTGAATAATTAACATTTGACATTTTTGTTTTTGCATCATATAAATTAAAATTTTCTCTAAATTTCGTCCAATCAAAAAATTTTTGACCAATTAAATAAGAATAAATTTCTAAAACATGTTTTTCAAAAGATAATAATTTTTTATGTGAAATAATATCTAAAATATCATTTTCAGTTAAAGAATCAATTATTTCTTTTGATTCTTTAATTGAAGTTATATATTCATTATATTCTATTTGAATTATTTCTGAAAAATTTATTTTTTTAAAAGTATCTTGAGTTTTTAATAAGTTTATTTCATTATCAATATTATTTACTCTATTTACATTTAATTTAAATTCTCTATATTTTTTGGGATTTAACATTAATGTTGATATTAATTCTGAATTTGAATTTGAATTAAATGATGATTGACTGTTTAAATCATCATTTGGAAATTGTAAGTTATTTTCTGATTGATTTATTATCATTTATAAAACAATTAAAAATAAATTATTTAAGAAATTTTTTTTTTAAAATTTAATATTTTTATTTTAAAATAAAATATAATTTTTTGTCTTTTTTTTTTAATTTTTTAAAAGAGTAAAAAAGTTTTAATAATATTTATAAGGGAAATATTAGTCAAATAAATTTAATAATATTCTTCTTATTCTTTCTTATTATTTAAATTTATAAATTTTTTAATAACCAAAAGTAAATCTTGGTTTGTAAGTTATTTTATTATTATATTCTGAATATTTATTATTTGAACTATCATATACATTATAATTTCTATCAAAATCTTTTTTTAAATTATTATAATCATAATTTAAATCTGGAATTTTATTTTTTTCTAAATAAATAACATAATTTCTATTTATATTATTTCCATTATCAATAACGTTATTAAAAGTATATTTTTTAGAAGTAAATCTACTTTCAAAATTAAAAATATTATCTTTAAAAGAATTTTCTAAATTAATATTTTTATTTAATAAACTTAAATTATTATTATTACTATTATTAATATTATCTTTTAAAGGCCACATTCCTTCATAAGGATCTTTTTTAAACTTTATTTTATTAGGATTAATTTCTTTTATATAATTATCAATATCATCCATTATATAAATATTAGGATCTTTATTTTCTAAACTAAAAATTCCTATTTTTATTAATTTTGTTATTAAAATATTCCAATAACTAATATCATATTTATTTAAAAAATTTCTTATTTCTTTTACATTTAATATTTCTTTTTCCATATAAGTAAATTAATTTTCTTTTTATTATTAAAAATTTTATTTTAATTAAATAAAATGGGGATTAATTGTTCATCATTAAATGAAAATAATTCAATTATTTTTGAAAAAGATCAATCAATTGGTTCAATAAAATTTAATACAATATCATATGAAAAAAATGAATCATTTAATCAAATTTTAGAAAATATAAATTATTGTAAAACAGAAAATTCACCAAATTATTTAAATTTGAAAAATATAAATATAATAAATTCAAATAACAATAAAATTTCAATAACAGAAAATATAAATAATGATATTTTAAATCAAATAGTAAAAAATGATAAAGAAAATTCATTTAATATTGCAGATGATATAAGATCAAATCATTCTTCAAATTCTTTAATTGAACATGGTGCAGTTTTAAATGATAATAATAGTTTTTTTAATAATGAAGATATTTTATATGCAACTGAGAAATTAATTGAATATGAAATTAATGAAAAAAAAAAAGAAAATGATATTATTAAAAATCAATTTTTAGAAAAAAATAAAAATAAAAATATTATTAATAATGATAATAATAATAATAATAATGAAATTAAGTTAATTAATAATGAAGAATTTGAAAATTTTAATTATAATAAAATTAAAACTGCAACTGCATTAGGTTTAAATATTGATTTATTTAATAATAATGAAAAGAAAAAAAATAATGAGAATATAATTTCAGATAAAAAAAAAAATTTAGTTGATGTTGATTCAATTAAAAAAATAATAGAAGGGAATAATAATTTATTAAATATTTCTGATTTAAAAAAAAATAAAAATACTATAGATGATAATATTGAAATTAAACAAATAAATTTAATTCCAGTTAACACAAAAATTGAAAATGAAAATTTTGAAGAAGAAGAAGAAGATAATTCAAATATTAAAAATAATGAAAATGAAGATTTTAAAAATTATGATTTACCATTACAAATTACAGAAGATGTAAAATTAAAAAAGAATAATAAAACTAATAATAACAATAATAATAATAATTTTAATAATAAAGATAATAAAATTAATAATAACTATAATAATAATAAGTTTAATAATTATAATAATTATTATAGTAGTGATTCATCTTCATCATTAAGTAATAGTTATGAAAATGAAAAAAGTATTTCTGAAGAAAATAATATAGAAAATAAAGATAGTAAATATGTAAATAATAATAGAAAATTAACAGTAATTCCAGAAGAAAAAAATTCAAATAAAAAATTAATAGATAAATCTTCTTTAAATGTAAGTGAAAAAAATGATATTATAAATGAAATAGAAAATGAAAATGATAGCAAAAACGAAAATGAAAAAATTAAAAATGAAAATATAAATGAAAATGAAAATAAAGAAAAAAAAGAATTAACAGAAAAAGATAATAAAATAGATTTATTATTATCATTAAAAGAAAATCTAAATGAAAATTTTCATAATAATAAAAGATTTAATACAGTAAAATATGTTTCAAAATTTTTTGTCAATGAAAAAGAAGAAAATAAAAATTTAATAAATAAAAATAAAAATGATATAAATAATATACCAAATTTAATTTTACATTCTGAAGATGAAGAAAGTGATAATAATAAATCACTTTTAAAAAGTGAAAGAATTCATAATATTGATAATGATTTATATGAAATTTATCAAAAAAGAAATAGTTTTGAATTATTAAAAAATAATGAAAATAAAAAAAAAATATTAAAAAATTCAAAAGAAAAAAAATTTAATACACCAGAAAAAAATAAAAGTACAATAAATGAAAATAATAGTAATAATTATTCAAGAATAAATTTTTCTATATTACAAAATTTAATTAATAGAACAAAAATACCAAAATTAGATTCTTCTTCAAAAAGATTAGAAGATAAAAATGCAACAATAAGAAAACCATTTAATTGTGAAATTATGGATTTAAGAATTTTAAGTAATGATGATAGTGAATATTTAGAAAATCAAAAAAATGTTATATTAAAAAATAACCAAATACCTAATTTTAATAGATTGAAATCTCAAAGATTAAAAACTGTTAATTATTCTAATTTATCTAATAATAATTTTGACAAATTTAAAGAAAGAAATTCTTCAAGAAAAAATAGTTTTGCTTCAAAAATGATTAATGATAGTAATTTAGATAATAAAAGTTTTACTAAAAATAATAAAAAATATAGTAGTAATAAAACTAATAGTAGTTCTTTTAAAAATAATAATAGTAATAAAATTAATAATAGTTTTGTAAAAAATAAAATTAATGATAATAAAATAAATAATAGTAATAAAAATATAACAAATGATATTAAAAATAATATTTTTGATAATAAAAATGATGATAGTAATAAAAAAATAATAAATGATATTAAAAATAATATTTTTGATAATAAAAATGATGATAATAATGAAAATATTAATATAAATGATATTAAAAATGATATTTTTGATAATAAAATTGATGAGAATTATAAAAAAATAAATAATATTAAAAATGATATTTTTGACAATAAAATTGATGATAATAATAAAAAAATAATAAATGGTATTAAAAATGATATTTATGAGAATGAAAATGATAATAGTAATAAAAATATTAATATAAATGATATTAAAAATGATATTTATGAGAATAAAAATGATAATAATAAAAATATTAATATTAATATAAATGATTTTAAAAATGATAACATTAATAATAGTAAGAATAATAATGATAATACTAAAAATAATGATAATAAAGATATCAATAATAATAATAATAAAATAATTAATGAAATAGATAAAAGTCAAAATAATTATGAAGAAGAAAATAAAAGTAATAATAATAAAAATAAAAATGAAAATAAAATTGAAAATAATAATATTATGAATAATTGTTTTATTGAAAATAATGAAATTCAAATTAATTATAATCCAAATAATAATAATGAAAAAAGAGGATTCCAAAATTTAATTGATTCAAAAGTTAATAGTTTAGATTTTATTAGTACTTCTCCAAAAAGAATTTCAATTTTAAAAAATACAAATTTGAATCCAACAATTAAAAATGAAGAAGAAAATGAAAATAATGAAAAAGAAACCAAAAAAAGAATAATAATTAAAAAATTAAATTTATCTGAAAATAAAAATGCAAATGACAATCATATTTTAAAAACTTATAGTAATAGAATAAATAAAATAAATGATAATATTTTAAATTCTTTTGATAATAAAAATTTAAATGAGAATAATATGTTTAAACAAAGTAGAGAAAATTCAATAATAAAAGATGATAGTAAAATATTAAATGATAAAATATCAAATATTTCTGAAATAAAAAAAGTAGAAACTAATAATCTTTATATTGAAAATAATAATAATTTTATAAATAATAGTAAAAATATTATTGAAAATAATTTTTCAAACTCATCTGATAATATTAATTTTGAAAATAATATTATATCAACAAATAATTATAATATTCATAAAAATAATGATTTAGATAATATTTTTTTAAGAAGAACTTATACTAATACTAATAATAATTCTCATACTAATAATAATCCTAATAAATATTTATCAAATAATAAGTTAAATTCTTTTAATAAGAATAATTTAAATAATTTTATTTTAAAATCAAATACAAATAAAAATTTTCAAAATAATTTTTTTAAAACTAATTATTTTAAAGATTTTAATAATAATTGTATAGGAAATAATATTTTAAAAAGTTATACTAATCAAAAACTAGAAAATAAAAATTCAAATATAATTAATCAAACAAATACTTTTCAAAGTAATAGTTATCAAAATAATATATTTAAACCAAATATAAAAAAGAATGTAGAAAATAAATTAATGAATTCTTTAAATAATTCAAGTCTTGATTATAATTTATTAAATAATTCAGATAATAGTCAAAATAAAAATTCAGAAAATAATAAAAATTTATCAAATGAGTATTATAATTTAAATGATAAATATAAAACTATAGTAGATAATAATTTAAAAAATAATATTTTTAGAAATTATACAATAATGAATAATGAAAAATTCTATTATAGTTCTTCAAATTCTAAAAATAATGAAAACAAAAAGAATTATTATAATTTAATAAATAATAATAGTCCAATTAGATTAGAAAAAAAATTAACTTTTAATCAACCAAATCATTATATTGAAAAAAATCAAGGTAATTATTTAAATAAAAATAAAAATAAAAATATATTTAATTTAAGAAATCAATTTTTTGAATGGGAAAAAAATAAAAAGAAATTTAAAAGTGAAAATAAAAATTTAATTACAATAAATTTTGAAAATGAAAAAATAGAAAATGAAAAAAATAAATTTTTAAAAGGATTAATTTTTTATTCTGAATTAAAAAAATTAATTGATATAACAGACAAATTTATTTATAATAATAAATTTTGTACTTTAACAGAAAGTACTTTTGACATATACAAAAGTATTGATGAATTTATTAGTTTTCAAAAACCTTATTTAAGTATAATGAAAAGTAATATTAAAAATGTGAGTAGAATTAATATAACTAATAGAAATAGTAGAGAAAAATTAATTTGTTTTGGTATAAAATATCAAAATATGAAAAATAAGGATGAAGTTTTATTTTTAGCATCTGAACATGAAAAATTAGTTTCTAAATGGATTAAACTTTTAAATAAAAAAAATAAAAAAGTGTAAATTTAATTTTTATATATTTACTATTTTAAAAAAATAAATAAATAAAAATTTCAACAAATTTATTTAATATATTATATTTTAAAATATTTTTTTTTAAAATTAAACTAAAATAAAAAATGATTTCTGAAAATGAAAATAATTTAATTGAAAATATTGAACAAGATGATTTATTAAATTCTTCAAATTCATCAATAATAAATGAAAAAAATATTAAAGATGAATACAAATTATTATTAATTTCAATTATAAAAAGATATAATAAAAATAGATATAAAGAAATATTTAATGAAATAGAAAAGAAAAAAAATATTTATTTAAATTTAGATTTTTCAAACAATTTTATATTTACACATTTTCAATTTAGATGTTTATTTAAAATAATAGAAAGGAAATTTATAAAATATTATTATGAAAATAAAATAAAAGGAATTGATAATTGTTTAAAATTAACAAATAAATTATTAGATTCTTTTTCAGAAAAAATAAAATTTTTACCAATTGAATCACAAAAACAACAATATGAATATTTAAATTATTTTCATTTAATGAATTTATATTATAATGCTCTTTTAAAAAAACATGAAAATAATATTATTGAATGTTTAAGTTATTTATCTTTAGCAGAAAAAATAATAAAAAAAACATCTCAAAATATTACTTATAGTAAAATTTGGAGAATTATAGTAAAAATTTATTTATTTATTACAAGTTTATTAATTATGAAAAAAGATTTTTTATCAGCAAAAAATTATATTTTTATAATTTTAGAAATATGTTTTAAAGATTTAGATTTTACTATTTATTCAAATCAAATTTGTTTAAATAAAAATGAAAATAAAGAAATAAAAGAAATTTTTTTTAATTTATTAATTAGTTTTTATCAATTAGGATGTATAAATGAAAATTTAAATAATTTTGAAAATGCAGAATCTTCTTTTCAACAAGCAAATTATATTTGTATTTATTTATTAAATAATAAATATCCAGAAATATCTTCTTTTATAAATAATATTTTTCAAAGAATAAAAAGTAATTTTTTTACATTTAAATTAATATGTGATATTAATATTGATATTAATAATTTTATAAAAAAAAAAATAAAAAATTATAAAACTATTTATACTATTGGAGAAGAAAAAAAAAAAAAATATTATGAAAAAATAGAAAATTATATTGAAAAGATTAAATTAACTGAAATTGATGATGATCATTATAATTTATTAACAGAACCTAAAAGAGTAAAATCAGAAAAAATTGAAAAAATGGTAAAAAATTTACATTTATTAAATTATTTAACTAGTCAAAATTTTAAGTCTACAATTACTAATTTAAAGTCTATTAATATAAATAAATTTGATAATGATGATACTAAAAGAATTATTCAAAAGAAAATTATGTCAATTAAAAATGAAGAAACATTAAAAAATATTAGTTTAAATAATAAAAAATTAAAATTTAAAAATGACAAAAAATTAAAAATTAATTTTGAAAAATCATATGATTTATTATCAGAAAAAATTAAGTCAAAAAGAAGTAATTCAAATAGTTCAACTCATTTTAAAACAATAAATTTATCATCAAAAAAAATAAATATGAAATATAATTCAATATATACTAATCCAGTTATAAATAAAAATTCCTCAGAAAAACCTTTTAAAATTGACTATGATAAATATATTTTAAATCAAAATTATATTAATAAGAATAAATATTTAGAAAATCAAATTATAAAAGAATATAAATTTCATAAAGATATTTTAAATAATAAAAAATATGAAAAAATATTAATTGAACCTTTTAATTTAAAAAAAATAAAAAATGAAAGTGATTTATTTTATAATATTGAATTAGATAAAATAATGAAAAGATTAAAAGAAAAGAATAAATCAAGTAAAGAAAAAAATAAAGAAAATAATTCTATAATTCAAAAAATAAAATATATTTTAAAAGAAAAAAGTTGTAAATCTTTAAATTTTAAAGAACATAATAAATATAAAGAATTTGTGAAAAGATTTGCAAATAGAGAATCAAAAGTTCAAAGTGAAAAATTATTAAAATTATATTCAATTGATAAATATAATGATAATATAATTGATAATTTAAATATTATAAATGAAGCATTTATTTCTAAAATTGCACATGATGTTCACAATTTAGAAAAAAAAGAATTTTTACTTCAAAAACATAAAATAAGAGTCAAATCAAAGTGAGATATTAATAAAATTAATTAAAGAGTAAATAGTATTTTATTATATTTCTATTTTATTTATATATATATTTTTTTTTAAATAAATTTAATTCTTTTAAATTTTAATTATGAAATAATGAATAGAAATTATAATAGAAAAGAAAAATTAAAAACTCAAAAATTTATTTTAAGATTTTCATTAAAAAAATAAAATCAAATTTCCAATGTAAAAATAAATATATTATAAATTATAACAAAAATATATTATATGAGATTTAAATAAATTTTCTTTTAAATTGACAAAATAAAAAATTATTATAAAAATTCAATATTATTAGATAAAAATATGTTTTCAAAAAAGAAATGAAAAATGAGAATATATAAAAATAAATGAACAAAAAGAGTTAAAAATTGAATATTTAAAACAATAAATTAGATAATTTGAATATTAAAAAAAATTAATAATTAATTTTCCTTTTAAAAATATTTCATAAATAATTTAAAAGAAAATATAAAAAATATAAAATGAAGTAATTTTTTAAAAATTCTAAAATTATAGATAAAATCTGAATCAAATATTAAAATATATCTTATAAAGACAAACTTAATGTAGTAAAAGAAACAATATTTTTTTTTATTTAAAACATATACTATTACTTAATATTTAAATGTTATATATAAAATTATCTAAAGAAAATATAAGTTTTTTATATATTATTAACAATTAAATATAATCACAATCATAATTATATATTAATAATTTTTCCTTTTTAATAATAAAATTATTGTTTTATATATTTAAAAAATTATTTTATTTATATCAATACTCTAATTATTTTTACTCATTTATATAATCTATTTCAAATATATTTTTATTTCTTAAAATAAACATTATAAATGTCATTATATTTTAAAAAATTAAAAGATAATTATAACATAAAAAGTATTTTTTTCTTAATAAAAAAGGATTGAATGAATATTATATTTATGAAAAATATATATTTGAATTTTTTTTCTTTGATTTATTTTATTTTTTAGATTTCCTTGTAACTTAATTTTTTATATTGTTTGTAAATTTATCAAATTCAAGAAAGTGTTTTGAAAAAATATATAAAAGAATAGTATGATTAATATTAAATTTCGCTTTATCATTTTTTGTTATTATGTTTATTTTTTATATATATATAAAGTTGAATGTATGATTAATTTTTTTTCTTTCTTTGAAAATTTCATTTATAAAATCACTTTTTACAAACTCCATATTTTTATTCTTTTATCATTTGAAAATGAAGCAATTGAACAATCTTTTAATTCAATAAAACCATTAATATAATTATCATGAGCATTTTGAATTATTTGAATACATTCATAATTATTATCATTCCTATATATTCTTATATCTTTACTTTTTCCTCCAACTATAAATATTCCTTTATCCTCAATTAAAGTTATTCCATAACATTGAAATGGATTATTAATTTCTTTAATTATATTTAAATTTGATATTGAAATTACTTTTAATGAAGTAGTTCCTTTTCCTTTAACAATAATTCTATCTTCATTAAGTCTACATAATGAACTATGCCATCCACTATAAGTATCTTCAAAATATTTAATACAATTAATATTATTAATTTCATTTAAATTCCAAAATTTAGTTCCATCTTCACCAGAAGATATTAAAATATTTTTATCTTCTAATAATAATATTGAACATACTCTTTTAGAATGAGTTAATATTTTAATATTATCATAATTATTATTATTATTTTCTTTCCATATTTTTATTTTATTATCATATGAACATGAAATTAAATTTCCATTTAAATAATATATTACTTTTCTTATTGCATCATCATGAGCATTATTAATAATTTTATTAATTTGAAATTCATTTTCTTTATTAATCCATAATTTTATACTTTTATCATGAGAACAAGTAATAAAATTATTTTCATCTTTAACTTCAACATAATCAATAG
>JAEEGK010022748.1_pt1 | contig 13135 bp, 18 predicted proteins | sample 8958771 | NCBI WGS metagenome assembly JAEEGK01 (sample SAMN16246547, study PRJNA631951) | gut metagenome | biome: gut microbiome; feature: rumen; material: SC-attached | host: Bos | place: Iran: Karaj | collected 2018-10 | reverse complement strand
ACCGCAGCTTACCATCATGGCTGCTGCCATCATTGCGAAAATAATCTTTTTCATTGTCTTTACCTTTTTATTAATTAATACTGATTTTCGTTTTGCTGGTGCAAAGGTACGGCGAATTTTTTATTCCAACAAGAAGGCACTTTTTAGTGGGATAGTTACCAAAAAGTAGGAATTGTGATGTTATCGCCGTTCCGCAAAATGCACTTTAACTCAGATTAACATAGTATAATGAAGTAAGTTGGTAACTTTTTGCTACCTTTGCCGAAAATTCTATAGTTATGGCAGATATAAAAGCAGAGTATCTGGCATGTCCGATACGCAATGTGTTGAGTCGCTTTGGCGACAAGTGGTCAATGTTGGTGCTCTATTCGCTGAACACCAGCGAGACGGGTGTGTTACGTTTCAACGAACTGCGCCGTCACATGGCGGACTGTTCCCAGAAGATGCTCTCGCAGACGCTGAAGAACCTGGAGCAGAGCCACCTCGTCCATCGCGAAATCTATCCAGAGGTTCCACCCCGTGTAGAGTATTCCCTGACCGAAGTCGGTAAGTCGCTCATGCCAACCCTCACGGCCCTCATCGCCTGGGGCAAGGAGCATTTCAGCGATGTGGTGACGGACTAAGATAAAGTGAGTTTCGCAACTACGGCGGCTCAAGAGAATTGGTGGTAACTATTATTGGAGAGTAATATGGCAAAACGAGATTATATACAGGCCAACAAGGATTGGCTGGAGGCAAAAGCCAAAGAGGAAGGTGTAAAGGCTCTGCCCAAAGGCATCTATTACAAGGTGCTGAGCGAGGGCAATCAAGAGAGTGCAAAGCCAACGGTTCGCAGCATCATCACAGCCCACTATACAGGCAGGACAATTGATGGCAAACAGTTTGACAGCAGTCGTGGCGGTGTGCCTCTAGCTTGCCGTCTCTGTGACCTCATCGAGGGCTGGATTATTGCCATGCAACAGATGCATATTGGTGACAAGTGGGAACTTTACATCCCTGCTGAAATGGGCTACGGCAAATTCTCCCAGCCTGGCATCCCCGGTGGCTCGACACTTATCTTTGAAATTGAACTCTTAGGTATCGCATGACACTACGAGAACTTATCAATTCAGTAGATTCAGAGCAGTACATCGATTCGGCGTTGTATCAAAAGCTGCGTGAGACGAAGCCTGAATACGGTGCAAACAGGCGTATTCAGGTCAAGCTGGTAAATGGTAAGGTCACTATTACCAACGTTCATGTTGGCTCTTTAGGCGACATACTGACTTACCAGATTGATGTGGCTCCAGACTTGCAGGTGACAAAGATGCACCTATTGGACGAAATCCTCAGATATTGAATTTGCCTATTATTTATCCAATTGGAAACGAACCTTCGATGTTTATTCAACGTTATCATGGTTGGGGGATAAAACTTAATAATACGAATGAGCATCTTGGGGAAATAATTGAATATATATTCTCTAATGGATATTCTGAATATTCTGGTATTTATGTAAGTATAGAAGCGGATAACTTTTCAAGTAATGTCTTTGTTCAAATAGATAATAAGTTATTGGCTCTTGTATTCTTGAAAAAAAACATGGATTTTAATGCTCTTAATATTCACCATAAATATTATGTTTTGGGTAAATATCCCTGGGACTATCCTAATGATGCGCTAATTACTTTATGTAAAGACTGTCATCAAAAAGCACATGAATCACTTATTCCTGTTTATCATCAAGGAAATCTATATAGATATGCAATAAAATGCCCACGATGTAACGGTAGTGGCTATTTACCACAATATAACTATTATGAACATGGAGTGTGTTTCAAATGTGGTGGAGAAGGATCTATTATAGACTATATAGACAACCCTGTCGCAAAATAGTGAATTAAATTTCTGCGAATTGCCTCTGATTTTGCTTCTCGCTGGCCTATGGGCTGAACTTCCGATCTGCTGGCTTTTCTTAAAGTTATGAAACTTTCTGTCGCTCAGCTATTCCTTCTGGGAGCATAGGCTCATCTTTTGGGTTGATGCACCCAGCCTGCTTCTTTAATTAGTCTTTTAGTATAACATAGTATAACGCGTTTTATTACACATTTCGTATGCCTATAGTTCTTCGAGTACCTGAATGTCACCGCTCTTTGTTAAGGTCACGCTTGTTGCACTTCTTACCGTGACTATAGGTCATTTGCTTCCTATACATTTTCATTTATACTATATTTGATGATTGATGGCTGAAGCTTTATGTTGCTGACATCAATGACATATCTGCTTGGTGATAGGTAGTGGCCAGCTCTGCAGTCTGTGGCATGATTGTGGTACATCTGCCTTTTACATCTTCAATCTGCCATCCTTCGTCTTAAATCAATAAATACACACATGAATATTGCCTTAATAGGTAGAGGATGTCATGTCGCTTTACGTACCTGCTATTTGTAGGATGTGATGTTTGGCTGTGTCAATTCTTTGCCCGTGGCATGTTGGACTTCTCATGCAGCTTTCCCGTCGGGCTTTCGATTTTTCCCTTGCAAAGTTAGTGCAGGCGGCATTCTGCAAGTACTGGTCACAGGCTCCCGATTACTGTACAAAAATCACAGCAGCCTTCCGCATTTTCCTTTTCACGCCAGGTAGTGGCTAAACAAAATGGGGTATTCCATGATTTTTGCTGGTAATTCCTTGCATTTACATGCCTTCTCCCTGCCTACTTCTGAAGCAATGTAAAAATTACAAAAGCTCCACGGAGCTACATTAACAAGAAGTCGAACAATTAAAAAATAAGAATTATGACACAGACAATTCAAACATCGGTTTTCACCCACAGCAGGTTATACGGCAAGCGCTATTATCCAGGCAATATCTACAATGTGGTTGTCAATTGCGAGGATGGCGAGTATTATGAATACGAAGTCGAGGCGGACACATTTGCTGAAGCCACAAAAGCAGCAGAGGATATGGCCAATGATTTGATGGCAGATATTACATTCATCGAAGTCTATAAAGCATAAATCAATATAATCAATAAAGTAATAACAATTTAAAAATTAAGTATTATGGAAGCAAAAGTTATCATCGTTTCAGTAGTGAAGTCTAACAAGAGTGAGAACAATGTGTGGGCAGTGGGCATCACAGGTGAAGAACAAGAGCAGGCGTACTGCAAGAGTGCATGGAAAGCCATGAAGTTCGCTTTCCTGTTGAAGAAGCAGACAGGGTTCTACATCGAGGATGATTCCCTCAAGATGCTCTCAGAGGAAATAGCTCGGCAAAAGGCAGCAAATGCTGCAGCCGAGCAGCCTGCAGAGCAGGAAGTACAGCCGGAAGCTGAGCAGCAGCCTGAGGCTGAAGCTAAGCCCAAGAAGGCTCGTAAGCCCCGCACCAAGAAGGTGCAGGCAGAGCCTGTGGATGTAGCTCCTGTGTACTCAGCTGCAGAAGCTGCTGGATTGATAGCCTTCATGTAAGAGGGCTATCTTTCCATGTCTTTTCGCATTTTTCCTGGTTTATTTACCTTTGCAGCAAAAATAAGACATACGCTATGGCAACAACCATCAATACAGAGTTTGACAGCATCTATCTGACCGCACATCTGCCGGAGGAAGTTGAATATGAAACTGACCAGACGTCGCTGGAGGTGTCACTCTATGTGAGCGCTTCGAAGGTATTCTCATCGACATATTACCCGTACCAGGAGATTGTTGTGGTCAGGGATATCCGTTCTATCATTGAGGCAGCAATGGCAGACCGGCAAATGAGTTTCGCAACTCTGAAGATAGTGGCCGCTGAGCCAACGAACAAGGCGCCAATCGTCACCTACGATGAAGATGGTAATATGCACATGACGTTTGGTGACGCAACACCGGAGCCTGTCACTGTGACGGTGGAGGGTATCAAAGTAATCTATAGCCGGTACAAGACGATAGAAGATTCGGATAGTTTCCTCTACAGCAACTTCCTGACAAGTCGGAAGAGTGCTTTAATACCTCGTAGTGTTCAGCTGAAGCTGAGCAACTACACAAAGGCGTATGCCCAAGGGTCAAATTATGCCTTAATATATTATTCTCAACGTTCGGTTCCTGAGCAGGTTTTTACATATAAAGCTGATCTTGGGAAGATGCAATCTACCTCAGAGAAGATAGTCACGGTCAACCTGACACTTCAGAGTTTCAAATCTTCGGTAGACCAAGCGATGAATATCAACTGTGTAGTCCATGGGGTAGAGTACCATATTGGGGTGCGGCAGTTCAACATCTTTTTCACGGACGAGGAGCCGACAGAGGTATTCTCATTCCGAAACGCTTTTAACGTGGAGGAAATATATTCTCTTTTTGGCGCAACGACCATCAAGACGGAGGTGGACAGAAGCGAAGCAGTATGTGGGCACAAGACACAGTTCTACGACGAGACGGTAAAGGTCAAGCATGAAGTGGAGACGGCGCCGCTACCGTACGATGAAGCTAAGTGGCTGAATCAGATGCTGACATCAAAGCTCGTAAAACGGCGCATAGAAGACGGCAGCTTCGAGAAGGTGCTTATCAGCGATATCACATCTGAGATGACGGACTCTGACAAGGAACTCATCCGTCTGAAGTTCACATGGAAATATGCCGATGGTAACGAATGGTTATAAGATATGAATAGTATTCACATTTCAACAGCAAGGCTCATCCTGAATAGGCCTGAGCCAGTAGATATCAGACTCTGGACTTCCAAAGGGGAAATCCAGGAGTGGAAACGATGCATCTGTATCAAATACGACCACTACAAGGGTACACGAAAATTCAAGTTGCTCGACAGCAATCAGATTCGTATGACAAGAGAGGTACAGGTGTTCATGCTGAACGGCATGGAGGTCTATATGTAGCTGCAAAACAGCACATTTTTCTTGTAGATACCGAATAATTCAGAATTATTTCGTACCTTTGCACCCAGAAAGTTGTTGCGCAGAGGCACAGCCTTTCTTACTGCTCTTGCATACGTGCACCCGCAGTACTCTTATTGGAAATACGAAGCGACGCGCTTCTGTCTTGAAAATCTGAATCCGGAAAATTCATAAGCATACAAGACGGAGTACGACGGTTCACGTATATACGTGGGCTTGTCGTCTCATTGTCTGTATGCGGGGGTCTTTCCGGAACCCAGATTTTCAGGCTTTGGGATACGCAGGCCCATGTTTTGTTTGCGTACCAGAAAGACAGATCGTAAGCTTTAGAGATATTTTGCTAGGATAATAGCCGCCTGTGAAGGTAGCTTTATCCGCGGTCATGCATAGCCATTTTATGCATGTACCGTTTCTAAAAACAATTTTGGAAGTGGCTTTCTGCGAAGAGGGCCACTTTTTTGATGTCTGATAATTGACGAAAAAATGGCGCGGCACCGAGGTTGGTGTCGCGCTAATGTTTTTAAGAGTACCAAATAGATGGCATAGGCTTCTTCACACTCGATTCAACCTTCTTCTGGTTGACCGTCATCTTCTCATCTTTTGATTCCGTCTTTGTATACATAGGTCTGTTGGTTTTGGTTATTGCAAATATAGGAAATATTTTATATTATTATTCTCGTAATGACCAATTTTTAGGGCAGATTAACATAATTATATTGATTGTTGTATTTCTATTCACGGAATATCCAAAATATGTTGAATATCAGGGTAGATGTAATACGAAAATTCTGTGTCTTTTCAGAATCATAACCTCTCTATTATCTTTGCAGCAAAAAACTAAAGATATGAATCAAGACCTTTCCTTTAACTCCGTAGAAGTTATTCCTGACTTGAAAGCCAGTGCTGCTTTCACAGTCAACTCATCCGAGGTGTTCCGTGAACAGTCGGATATCATACCCGTCAAGATAGATGAGGGATATGAATATATGCCTTGGGGTGCCGACAACGAGATGCCCTACAAAATACTGGAGCTTATCGAGTCGGACGAGACACTCTCTACTTGTCAAATCTTCAATGCAGAAGTCTGCTATGGCTCAGGCTTGGTGTATGACACCGCAGAAGCCAAGCGGAAGGTACAGCAAGAGGTGCAGCACTTCCAGATGGATAACGACATCGCCTCGTATTTCCTTGGTGTCTGCCAGGACTTCAAGCATTTCGGATTTTGCGTATCGGTCATCATCCTCAATGGCGACGGCTCTCAAATTGTACGCATTCTCCGAAAGGAGGCATGCTATTGTCGCTTTGCTCCTGCAGAGAAAGATGGGCGCATCCCATATCTTCTTTATGCCAACTGGCGTAAGAGCATCAGCTCGAAGGATGATGTGGAGAAGATAGAGCTTCTGGACTTCCATTCTCCTTGGTGCGACTTGCAGGAGCGATTGGGGAAGTCATCTACTTGTCCCAGCCATCCTGCAGCTCATAGTCATTCGAAAACAAAGACTCGTAAGTTCGCCATTGTTTCTCGTGTGCCGACTCCTGACAGTACGTATTACCCAATCCCGTATTATGGGGCTTTGTTCAAAGGGAATTGGTATAACATCAAGAAACTGATTGGCATGGCCAAGGAGGCGAAGCTGAAGAACTCAGCGCCTATCAAGTACCACATTGAGATTGCCAACCGCTTCTGGGATGGCATCTTCAAGGCCGAAGGTATTACCGACCGCAAGAAGCAGATGGAGCGTGTCGTGGAGGAAAAGGAAAAGATAATCAACTTCCTAACAGGCATGGAGAATTCTGGCAAGGTGTTGTTCTCCACGTTTTATGTTAATCCGAATGGTGAGGAGCAGCATGATGTTGTCATCAACAAGGTTGAGACGGATAAGGAAGGCGGCGATTGGTCGACGGACATCATAGAGGCCGTCAACATGGTGTGTTTCACGATGCGCGTACATTCGAACCTTGTGGGTTCTGTGCCTGGCAAGAGCCAGAGCAACAACAGCGGTAGCGACAAACGTGAACTCTACACCATCGCTCAAGCCCTCCAAAAACCGTACCACGACCTGCTGTTTACCGTCCATTATATAATAATTAGGTTTAACGGATGGGAAGGTGTCAAGCCTGATTGCCCCTTCATCATGCTCTCCACCTTGGACGAGAACCGTGATGCTAAACTTGTTACACCTAATAAATCCGTAGAAGAATGAAACTGATTACTACTGACGAGCAGCTCCGCCTGCTAATCCCCAACGTACTGGCCACCGTAGAAGGTGAACCAAGCTTGATTGAAAAGCTGTACCCATACCTCGAAACTGCCGAGCAATGGGCAATAGATACCTTCGTTCCTGAAGCTATCTTTAATGAGATTGCCGATGACAACAGTGCAGGTACTAACGAGCGGTTCCGTTTCCCGTTGGAAAAACTGGTGGCTTGTCATGCGTATATGACTGCCATCCCTTCACTGGATTTGGTATTGACTCCAAACGGCTTCGGTATCGTCTCGAATCAGAACGTGGTTCCTGCATCCCGTGAGCGTGTTGACGCGCTGATCACCTCTCTCGAGTCACAGCGCGACGCAGCCATTGAAGCCCTCATCATCCGTCTCTCTAGCCGTGCTGACTGGCGTGAATCTGCCCAAGGTCAGTACTTCGCCGTCACGATGTTCCCGTTCCTGAACCTATGTCGTCGCCTCGCCATCCGTGAACATATCTGGGATAGCTATCAGCAGCTGCATGAACGTCTCATCAAGATAGAGAACGTTCTGGCAGATACATACTTTTCACAGGAACAGATGCATGTATTCCGTACTCATGTCATCACTCAAGGACGTACTGCCACACCACTTGAAGACCAGGTAATCCGTTCCCTGCAGTCCTACGAACTCCAGTTATTGACGGACATCCAAGTAAGCAATCAATGCTACTACGACCTAGTCACCATCATCCGTGAACATCCAGATGGTTTCTCCGCCTGGCACAGTTCTACTGTTGCAGAACTGTACAGGCCAAAAGTTTTCGAGAACAAAAAAAAGTCATCCGCCTACTGGTTTTAGGCGGATTTTTCGTACCTTTGCACTATGATTACAGCAGAAGCATATACAAGAAAGGCATATAAGAACGCATCAGAAGATTTTGTTCGTGGAGCCGTATGGACAGTAAATAAAGTAGTTGCCGATGTCGTTAAAAATAGGCAACCTACTTATAAAGAGGATATTGAAGCTATACTCAAATATGAGAAAAGCCTCCCTGACTTAATAGCTGCCGAGAAAGAATCGTTTGAATTCAATCGTGGCGCATCATGGGGATTCCAGAGATTTATCCTGGACCCAGCTAAAGACGAATCGTTGGATTATGCAGATAGGTTGATGGCTATAGGTGGTTTCCCTGCTGACTATATACAATCAGAAGAAGATGCTTTACGTATTTATGAATCTCTTCCAAAGAACGACGATAATCAGCAAGCAATAGACCATCTTCGGAAAGAAATTGCTTGGGCAAAGGATATAGAAGCTAATAAAAACTGGGAATAGAAAATAGATGAAGAAAAAAGACTTGATTCCACAATACCTGCGGGACGAGTGTAAGAACTTGGTCCCTCAGAAAGATACCTATACGAAGGAGGAGATTAACCAAATTAGCCGCGACTTCGATTATGTACTGAAGCAGAGAAAACAGCTGAAAGAAGCAGAAGAATATGGAGCTATCCCCAAAGAGGAAGCGGCAATCACCAACGTAATTCTGATAGCTAAGCAATACGTCATTCAGGAAACGATGAAGGATGCGCTCAGATACTTGCGGCAGGAAAAGGAAAAAATCGAAATCCAAATAAAGAAATTAAAACAAAGCAACTAAGTATATGGAATTTGAATATCACAACAGAAAACCGCAGGAAGACGTTCCTGTGGACCAGATTATTCACTACATTGTAAAAGACTATCAGCGTATGTTCCTCACGTTTAACGACATGAAGGAACGGGCAGAAAAGGCTGAAGCAAAAATAGAAGAGCTGAAGAAAAAGTATTTTACACAGATTGAGAATAGGGGTAAGGATTCTAAATCTCAAGAGAAAATCAAACAGCTCGAAGAAAAGCTCGATAATGCACATAATCAGAATAGACTGCTGGCAAACGCAATCATAGCCCAGAATACTGGTGATGGATTGCCTGGCAATTTGTCGCAGGCCATGGGCTATCCCGGTGACATTAAGGAAGTGGAAAAGAAAATGGGTAGTCAGCTCAGCGATGCTTTCGTGAAGCTCAATGCTGTGGAAGCACGAATGGTAAAGTGCATGGAAATCTTGGAAACTTTCAATGTACAGAATCCCGATTCCCTTCAGTTAAAATGCTTCATTACAAAATTCTCAAGGACCTTCGGACAAATTGACTCAGCTACTACACGCATCGAGAACTTCTACAAACTTGTTAATGGCATTCCTATGTTATGAAGAAACTACAAATACCAATATGTAGGTATTGTACGATTCGGAATTTCACCGTACCTTTGCACCGACATATCAACCACATAATCAGTTGAAATATATAAAGGTATTTGTTTAGTTTAGTAATGGGCTTGCCAATGGGCAGGCCCTTATTATATTGGAAAAGTCCGCCATTGCTAACGAGCCTTTTCTCACGGCGTGGGCGTGAAGAATCCACGCTATGCCTGCAAAAAGGTACTAATAATCCTTTAATCCTCAAAGGGATTGTCGGAATTCGTTTGATTATAGAGGTTTTCATTCTCCTTTGCCGACTCATGAATGGCATCTTCATAGCCGGTGAGGGCGGCAAAGGGAGCAAACTGGGCTGCGCGGTTCCACATCGACATCTGGGGATGACGCTTAGACACATGATGTGGCAGGTGAATGATATCGTCGTATTTTCCCATAACTCTTAACTATTTATTCTTAACTAAGCCTTATGTCCTCCGATCTGTGCATTGCGCTCCTTGGCAGTAGCTCCTTCCGAGTAGTTTAGGCCACGGAGAATGGCGTTCTTTCCAAAACGCTGCTTGATTTTCAACTGTGCCTCCTGCAGGCGACGTTCCTTATCAAGTCGCGCTTGTTTTTCCTGCTTCTGCTTTTCCAAAGCTTCATAGTCGGTGAACAAGTCCAGCTGCTGGGGAGCCTCGTGCTGAGCGACAACGGCTGACTCTGGTACAACATGGTTGACAGAGATGTTCAGCCGACGGATCAATAGGTCTGGATTAACCAATCTGTCGAAGAGTTCTGCTGCAGCTGTCATCATCAGGCGTGATGAAGACGTTGGCTTGTCGAAGTTCGACGTGCCGTGAGCATGTTTGGGCACAGGCTTTCCATAGTAGTTGGTGACAATCTCGCCATGATACTTTTCGCGTATCTCAGGACGCGTCAGGCACTCAGCATCGTAGCCCACGGTGAGCACGAGCTGGTCGGTGACCATACGCTTGGACACCAAATCAAGGGCCATACCCTCGGCCATCTCCAAAATGACAACCCGGGCTTTCTTGAACGTGTAGGGTTCCTGTAGCACCTGACCGCTGCTGAAACTATTGGTCTCAGGACGATAGGCCTTGACGGCTTCTATAGTGCATGGTTCCCAGCCCCAAGCATGGTCAATGAGCAATTCGGCATTAACACCAAACAGCTTGTAGAGGAGTTCCTCGTTCTGCTCAGAAAGACGGGCTATCTTACCCATGGTGTCGATACCGTACAGCGCCAACTTGTTGGCAATGCCTCTACCCACACGCCAGAACTTGGTCAGCGGTGTGTAGTCCCAGAGTTCACGACGGTAGCTCTGCTCATCGAGTTCGGCAATGCGCACACCGTCCTTGTCGGCAGGGGCTTTCTTAGCCATGATATCCATTGCCACCTTGCAGAGATACATATTGGTGCCGATGCCGGCAGTGGCTGTGATACCCGTCTGTGAGAGCACATCGCGTATCATGGTCATGGCCAGCTCATGGGCAGTCATCTTGTATGTCTTTAGGTAGTTGGTGACATCCATGAACACTTCGTCAATGGAATAGACGTGGATGTCCTCAGGGGCGATGTACTTCAAATAGACGCTATAAACCTTGCTGCTCACCTCGATATAGTGCGCCATGCGGGGTGGGGCAGCGATATAGTCAACGGCCCAGTCTGGATGTGCTTTCAATTCCAAGTCATTGGACGATTTACCTGTAAGCCTATGCTGTGGGGCCTGCCACTGGCGCTGGTTGTTCACTTCGCGCATGCGCTGTACCACCTCGAAAAGTCGCGCACGGCCACCAATGCCATAGGCTTTCAGTGAGGGCGACACGGCCAGGCAGATGGTTTTCTCAGTACGGCTGACATCTGCCACCACAAGGTTCGTGGTCAGAGGGTCAAGTCCTCTGTCCACGCACTCTACTGAAGCGTAAAACGACTTCAGGTCGATGGCTATGTATGTCCGCTGAGCGTCCTGCATCCGTTATTATCTGTGAAATGGGACAAAGTTTATTGAGCACTTTTCCCTGTACCATTACATTTAGCACAGGAGTAAAGGCCATCAGGTGTTTTACCCATACCCCTACAGTCTGGACACTTGCCTTCCTTCAACAGTCGCTCTCGCTCCTTAACATCCTTTTTATCGCTGACCATTGTCCCTGGCCTGGCTTTATTCAGACCTTTATTCAGACCTTTATTCATATCGTACTCAGCCATTGGAACTAGCAGTTCTTCTGTGATCGTTCGACAAGAAGATAGCAAACAAACAACACCAACGACAATAAGTGTAAGCAATATAGATGTGACTCTAAATATCTTCATCGTACTATTATTTGCTTGCAAAGGTACGAATAAGCGAGTACAATACAAAAGGAAAACTTGTTTTTCTTTATATTGTCGAGCGCAAGTACTTTCGGCAAAGCCAAAGTTCGAAAAAAAGTTCACATTGCATCAGATTTGATGTCTTTTCGTGCTTCTGAATGTTACCGTACTTTTGCAGTATGGAAGTATTCAATATCTCTTTACCCACCAGCTGGGATGAATTGAGCAACAAGCAACTGCTCATGGTCTATGGACTATTCGCACGTGACTTGTCTGCAGCAGAGGTAAAAACACTCTGCCTCATGAAGTGGAACGGACTGAAGGTGCTGGCTACTCTGCATGGCCACCGTTTCCTCATCAAGAGAGAAAAAGAGCCGGAAGTGGCTCTAAGTACGAGGCAGATTCAGCAAGCCACCTCAGTCCTTGATTTCCTGGACTCATTCGCCCCAATGCCCGTTCGTATCGCACGAATCGGCAAGTACCATGCTTTGCCAGCTGACTTCGAGAAAGTTCCATTCGAAGAGTTCTTGTTCGTTGAAAACCTGTTCCAAGGTTATCTCAACACTCAATCTGACGAGCTGCTGCTTCAGATGGCGCAGGTATTGTATGCCAGCGACCATGTGAAGCCTGACAAGGCGCAGCTCATTGGCGTCTTCTACTGGATGGCCTCGCTCAAACAGTATTTCGCAGGGCTGTTCACGAACTTCTACAAGCCAGCATCTACAAATAGCGGTGGCAATCTGCTGGGCAGTGGCCAGCCTGATATCTATCGGCAGCTTCGTGAAAGCACAAACGCAATGATCCGTGCCCTGACAGGTGGTGATATCACCAAGGAAGCTGCCATTATGAAGATGGATACCTGGAGAGCACTCACAGAGCTTGATGCCAAAGCCCGTGAAGCAGAAGAATTGCGAAAAGCGACACAGAAATCATAAACTCAAATATTATTCTCATGTTCCCATTTCAACCATATACACCGCCCAAACCGGCAACAGTCATTAATGACCACTCCTTTAACTGGAATGCCACAGCGTTCTTTGAAGACCTGACCAAGCGAAACAAGTTCGCTAAGTCCAAGAAGTTCACCTTTTGTAGGGTGAGCGGGCTTGACGGCTTCGAAGAAGCATTGGCAAAGATGCTGACTAAGACGGCTTTCGTCTGTGTGTCCGACATCTCGCAGGGATTTACGGACATCAACAATACACCGCACACTCGAAGAGTGAAGACGGTGTTTCTAGCCATGCGCCATGCCGTTGACAATATGGAAGCGCGACAGTCATGTATGGACATGATGCGCGAGCTGTTCCGGCAGTTTATGTCCGTTCTAATATTGGAACAAACAAAACTGCAGGAACATTCCATATACATTGACCCGCGTATCTCGTTTCAAGAAATAGACCGCTATTTCTTCTCAGGATGCGCATGTGCCTACTTTCAAATCGCAGTTGACACCTACACTGATTTACAATATAATCAAGAGGAATGGACGTAATAATCAACCAGCATCTGGAC
>JAEEGK010022747.1_pt1 | contig 13136 bp, 14 predicted proteins | sample 8958771 | NCBI WGS metagenome assembly JAEEGK01 (sample SAMN16246547, study PRJNA631951) | gut metagenome | biome: gut microbiome; feature: rumen; material: SC-attached | host: Bos | place: Iran: Karaj | collected 2018-10 | reverse complement strand
TTCTCATGGACCATGTAAATCCTGATGTTTTGCTTCCATATATGGAACTTGAAGGATTTGTTGTAACTGCATGTCCTAGAATAGCTATTGATGATTCTCAAATGTATAAAAAGCCAGTTATAACTCCTAAAGAGTTAGAAATTGTATTAAACAAAAGGGAATGGGAAAAATATCAACTGGATGAGATATTGTTTGAAGATAGGTATTACCAATAAGTTTGGAATCAAATTCCTTTACTTATTTCCTATTTTTTTATTTTGTTTTCAAATCAATTTTATTTTTAAATAATTTGATTTGTTTTATAATTTTAAAACTATTTCTAAAAACCGAATTTTTTATATATTACTAAAAAACATAAATAATTTACATATAAACAATTGATAATTTTATGGATGAAAATTTATACAAATTTAATTTCATAATTTAATAAATCCTATAAATGGAATTATGGGATTTATTCTGGATTTATTATCCTAATTCTATAAACGGAGTTATGGGATTATTCGGATGATTGTCCTATTTTATAAACGGAATTATAAAATGTTGAACTTGGCAAAATTGCCCTTGGTTGAAAATGGCGTAATTGCCTGTTATGAGGTGTTTAGATGAAAATGGAATCTGGAGATTTTGTAATGCCTGGTGACTTTTTAAGTGTAAGTGAACAGTTTTTACCAGGTCAAGGAGCATACGAAGATGATGGTAGTGTAAAATCTGGTGTTCCTGGAAATGTATTGATTGATGAAGATGAAAAGGAAATCTCTGTAATATCAAAATCTGGTGGTCCAAACCTATTGAAAGTTGGAGATATTGTATACGGTGAGGTAAAAGATGTACGTGGCCAAAGAGCTTTAATAACTATTTATGCTAAAAAGGGAACCAGACGTGAATTGGCTCTTCCTTATTTGGCAGCTATTCATATCTCTCAAGTGACCCCTGGTTACATCGATAAGCTTACTGACGCTTTTAGAATCGGAGATTTAATTGAAGCGAAAGTAGTTAAAATCATGGGAGATAACCTTGATTTGAACACAGAAGACATCACTTCTGGTGTTGTAAAGGCTATGTGTACCAGATGCAGAACCTTTATGGATCCTTGCAATGAATCTGAAGTATACTGTCCTGTATGTGATAGAAAGGAAAAAAGAAAAGTTTCTAAAAATTATGATTATTAATTTTTAATTAGAATACAGATTTGTAGTTGTTTATTTAATTTTTAAGGAAAAGATAACATGGAAATTGAAGTTGTAAAAGATACCAAATTAGAACTCGAAATGATTATTCACGGAGAAAACCACTCTCTTTGTAATGTTTTAAGAAAATATCTCATGGAAGATGAAGCTGTAGAATATGCGGTTTATGGTATTGATCACCCTCTTACCGGTGAACCTATCATGACCATTAAAACAAAAAGAAAAAATAGGCCAAGAGAAGCTCTTTTAAGAGCTACTCAGAGATTAAAAGAAGAAACTGCTGAATTTAAAGAAGAGCTTGAAGGAATCTAAATTTTTAATTCTTTCTTCTTTTTTATTTTTTTATTTTTTAGTTTTAATTATCTTTTTTTATTATTTTCTTATCATTTTTTTATTTTATGATTTTGTTTTAATGGGTTTTTATAAATTCGATGTACTATTAATTTTATTTATTATTTTTATGTTTGGGGTGAGAGTATTAAATATAAGATTCCATCATTGACTGTTGATATTTTTATTTATAATGAAAATCATGAATTTATACTTATCAAGAGGAAAAATGATCCTTTTAAAGACAGTTGGGCATTGCCTGGCGGCTTTGTTGATTATGGTGAAACAACTGAAGATGCAGCTATAAGGGAAGCAAAGGAAGAAACTTCCATTGATATTGAATCAGTAAAATTATTCAATGTTTATTCAGATCCAGACCGTGACCCAAGAAGACATACCGTGTCTATAGTCTATTTGGCGCATGGCAATTTTAATGATGCAAAGGCAGATGATGATGCTAAAGATATTGGTGTATACTCTTTTGATGATTTGAAAGAGATGGGCCTTGCATTTGATCATGAAACAATCTTAAGTGATGTGAAAGAACATTTAGAAAAAAATTAATTTTTTCTTAATTTTCCACATTTATTTTTATTCAATTTTTTTTAAAAAAACTAACTGATTTTTGCATAAATTTTTTTAAAAAAATAGTAAATTTTTTACTATTTTTCAATCTAATAACAATCTGTTTTTATTATTATCTTTTACTAAATTTTTACAATTTTTCTTAATTTTTAGGCGTTTTTTACCCTATTTTTAAATTAAGTTTAAATACTATGACTTAATAAACTTTATTTATAAGTATGTTATATATAAAGTATTTAATCATTTACGAAATTTAAAAAACTTAAATTTTAGAATTTTAATTAAGTTGAATTATTATATGGAAGGTAAATGTTTCGATTATAATTATTGGAGATTATAATCAGTTTCTCATTGTGTTTAGATTTAATTTAAAATTTTTTAATTTCTGTTTTTAAAGAGTAGTATCTTAAATATTGGAGGTAAATAATGGAATTTTGTCCAAAATGTGGTGGCATGATTCTTCCTCAGGAAGTAGGAGAGGAAGACAATAAACAGATTGTATTGAAATGTTCCACCTGTGGCTATGATTCATCTGAAGTGGATAAAGCCGAATATTCAATTGAAAAGAAAGTGGAATCCAAGGAAACCGTTATAATGAGAGGAGATGAAAGCGGTTTACGTTCTACTGTAAGAGAAATTTGTCCTAAATGTGGACACGATCGTGCTTCATACGAATTGCTTCAAACCCGTAGTGCTGATGAAGCTCCAACTCGTTTCTTCACTTGTGAAAAATGCGGTCATAAATGGAGAGGCTATGATTAATTAATTTTAATCATTTTTTAAATTTTTAGTTTTAAATTAATATTTTATATTTATTATTCATTTAATCGTATTTATAGCGATTTTACTAAGGGTATTATGGTGTGTTAATTATTGATGAGTGAGTATTCTTAGTATTTTTAAGTAAGGAGATAAAATGACTAATTCAAAAAATAGTAATTTAGAAGATGTTTCCAAGGGAAACGATGAATCAGCTCCCAGAGCTAATGATTCCGCTTCTAATAAAGAAACTAGATTCAATAAATCTAAATCCATCTCTAAAGTTTTTAAGGAATTAGAATTTGAAGATGATGAATCTTATGAAGTTTCTAATGACTTTGAAGACGATGTGGATGAGATCATTCCTATTCATAATGAATACAAAGATTTAGATGAATCTGATGCTTTTGATGATGAATCTATTGAAGGGGGAGTTATAATCAATCCTAATTTAGATGATTCTATCGAAGCAAATGTTATTGAATCAACTGAGGATGTTGATTTAAAAGAAAATACTGATTCTATCGATGAAGAAGCTAGTGATGAGGCTGGCGAATCATTTGATAGTGATGAAGAGATTGATGATGAAGATTCCTTTATTGCTGTAAAAGATAGTGATGTTGCATTAGCAGATGAGGATGTAGAAGAGAAAATTGGCAAATCTTCTGCTCAAGGTGTATTGATAAATAACAAGGAAAAATCTTCTGACTCTAAAAAATCTTTAGATATTTTTGATTCCTCTACACTTTTAACCATTGTTGGTTTTATTGTAGGTTTGGCAATCCTAATCATTGGAATAACTTATTATGCTTCAAGTTCTGATCGTGTTGTGGATAATGTTTTATCCGGTGAAACTGCAGGACTTGCTATTTTCTTGGTAATTATTGGACTTATTATTATTGGATTTTCTTTATTGAAGTTCTTCTCTTCTTCAAAGTCTTCGTTAATTATCGATACGTTTAACAGCATTAAGAGTATTGATTATGATGAAATAAGCGAGGATGGTATTACTCGTGAAGACTTCGATGCTATTTTTAGCGTCTTAAAAAGAAAAAAAGATTCTGATTTTTCCGATAGCGGCGATAATGACAAATCTGTTGATTCCTCTAAAGATTTATTTGAGAATGACAAGGAAGAAGAACTTTCTGATGATGATATCAATTCTTTATATTCCGATTCAAATCTGACATCTCAAAAAAATCAATCTTCTTTTAAAGAGCATGAAAATGCCAATTCAACAGAACTTTCAGATGATGAAACTGATGATGACTCTGATGAGATCATTCCTATTCATTCAAGATTAAACAAAGAAGCTGATGATTCTGATTTGGAAGATAAGTATTCCAAATACGATTTTGAAGATGATGATGAATATGATTCAGTTGTTGAGATTTCTGAAGATATCCCTGAAGATATCACCGAAGAAATTCCTGCCGATGACTCTGATTTAGTTCAAGAAGATGAACTGATTATAGATGAGGATATTGAAGAGCCAGTAGAAGAACCTATAGATGAACCTGCGGTGGAGTCTGTAGAGGGAGCTATTGAAGAGGAATATCTTGAGGAAGATATCGTTGAAGATGATGCTGGTTCCAATTTAGAGGCTGAAAAGATGGATGGTTTAGAAGACAAATATTCCAAATATGATTTTGAAGATGATTCTGATGAGGCCTTTGAAGAATCTAAAAGTTCTAAACCTCAATTCAAAAAGTCTGTTGACTTATCTAAATTTGATGGCGATTCCTTAAGTGAAGAGGAATTAGCTGAAAAGGAAAGAAAAGCCCAAGAATTGGAAGAGAAAAAAAGAAGAATCATTGAAGGTACCAATTTTGATAATAGTTTAAGAAAACATTAATTTTTCTTAAATTTATTTTTTATTTTTTAAAATTCTATCATCTATTTTTTATTTACTTAGCTTATATGCTCGTTTTTTTCACACTTTTTTTAATAGATTTTTCAATATTTTACTCATTTTTTATTAAAAAATTTTCACTTTTGATTAGATTTATAAATGATTAAATACTTATATAATATTATAATAAAATAATATGATTTTATTAAATTTCAAGAATTTAAAAAAATTAAATTATGCATTATTTTAATAATTATTTATAAATAAAATTGGCTTGATATGAGCTATTTTGATTTATAAAATAAATAATCAATGCTTAAAATTAAATCAAGAGTTGATTTTTAATGTTTAAAGCAGAGTTAAGTGATTCTAGTATTTTAAAAACCAGTTTTGATGCTATTTCATCTATTGTGGATGAAGTACAAATCCAAACTGACAGTGAAGGTTTTCGTTTAGATGCCTTAGACCGTAGTCATATTACTTTTGTTCATCTCGAACTTAAATCCAGTTTATTTGATGAGTTCATTTGCGATGAACCGGAAAAGATCAATATTGACACAGATGAGTTAATGAAAGTATTGAAACGTTCTAAATCTAATGACCGTGTCTTAATGTCATTAGATGAAGGAAATCTTATTCTCACTTTTGTTGGTGAAGCAACAAGAACTTTCAAAATTAGATTGATTGATATAGAATATGATTCTCCTGCACCTCCTTCATTGGATTATCCTACTGAATTTGAGATTCCTTTCACACTTTTAAAAGACTCAATTCAAGATATGGATATCTTCTCTGATAAAATCACTTTAATGGTAGATCAAGAAAACTTCTATGCATCTGCTGAAGGTGAGTTTGGAGATGCAAACATTGAATATTTACATGGTGAAAAAATAGACACTAAAGCTAAATCCATTTTCTCTTTAGAAAAAATCAGAGAAATGCTTAAAGCAGACAAATTCTCTGAAATCGCTACTATCTGTCTTGGAAACGATATGCCATTGACCTTAAGTCTTAAAATGGTATCTGAAGATGGGGAACTCAGTTTCTTACTTGCTCCAAGAATTGAATCTGAAGACTAAATAGAAGATTTAAGCTTTTTTAAACTCAATAAATTAATTTATTCTTAAATTAATTTATTTTATTTATTTTTTATAGCTTTAAAGCTATTTACACCATTTAAATTTTTATACATTATTAACTTTATTAAAACGATCAGTATTAACTAAATTTTTAGTTTCTTAAGTTTTGGCGACTTTATTTTAAATTTATGATTATTATGCAAGGCGACTTTTTTCAGGTATTACGCAGAGTTCAAAAGGAAGAACGTAACAAATCATCTCTAGCTAGAGTGGATAATGATTTCTATAAGCAGTTACGTGATTACATTAAGGACTTAGAGCGTTCTGTAGCTAACGATCCTTTTGGAAATGAGCAATTGCTCTTGAATAATGCTCAAAGGATTGCTACTGAAATTTGTGAGCAGAGGGAATCTAAAATTACTAAAGCTGCCAATAACAATATCTATAGATCTTTTCTTTTGTTCAAGAAGGACAATCCTCAATTTGACCTATTGGATACAACTCCATTGAATCTTACAGATGAAGAGGAAACATTATATTTCGCATTGATGGATGCTCTTAAAAATCATAGGTATAGAATTTCTTTAGATGAATATACTGAAGAATCTTCTATTGAGGATAATTATGAAGATGAGGAAGAATATGACAAGGATTTCGATGAGGATGAGGAAAGCTCTTTCGTAGAGGATTCATATGAATCTAGCGGTTCTGTTGAAGAGGAAAGTGATGTTTCTGATGAGATGGAGGATGAGATTTCTGATGCTCTTGGAGAATCTGATGAAGTTTTGGATAGGTTAAATCAAATCAAGAATGCAAAAGTCATCACCGATGAAACTTATGAAAACATTGATAAGCAGGTATCTAATCAAATGTATCCTGGCCAAGGAACTGTAGGCAATGCTCAAGAACTTGAAGAAGCTGAAGATGTTGAAGAACTTGGCAAAGTGGAAGAAAAACAAGAGGAAACTCCATTTATTGCCCAAGAGTCTCAAGAAACAGAAGAACCTGCAGAAGTCCAATCCAATGTGGAAAAAGACACTAAAAGTGAGAGTTCTGTTTCCACAAGTCCAGAGGATTTCTACAAAAATCCAGATAGCCAGTTTGTAGATTTGGACAAATTGGAACCTAATTATGATGATGATTATTATGATTCAATAGCTGCAGGATCCAATTATGCTGCTCCAAGTGAAGATGACTTCAATCTGATTTTTGCAAAACCTAAAAAGCCTAAGGTTGGGTCTGAAAATGCTGAAGAAAAGCCGCCAGCTGATGATGAGTCCTCAGAAATCAAGGATAATGTTTCAATTAAGCAGGAATCCAGACAAGCTGAATTAGGATTTTCATCTGGTCTTGATGTAAAGGAAAAGAAAACTAGCCCTACTGATGGTTTTAATAAAGCTATTGATGATACTATTGATAGTACTATTGATGTTTCTAAAAATGATGATGCTCCTCAAAAACCAGTTGATAAGACAAGAGGAGGATTATTTGCTAGAGATGAAATAGAAAATGCAACTGTTGTCCTTAGTGAAGATGTCGGTGAAATGGTAGGAATTGATGGCAAGGTTTATGGTCCTTTCTTGGCAAATGATGTTGTTATCTTGCCGAATATAACTGCTCAGATTCTCATTGATAACAATAAGGCAAGTTTAGTAAAATATTAAATTTTTAAATTTCTATAATTTTATTTCATCATCCATATTTCAACTTTTTTTATATATTATATATAATATACAAAGGTTTATATATAGATAATAATCATATATAATTAATGTATCTATAATAATAATATGATATTTTCTTATTTTAAAATATTTTTTTAATTATTAGATTCCAAGATTTACAGTTTGTTAAATCTTTTTTTATAGTTTTTAAACTTTCAATTTAGTTTATCCTATGAACGAATAGGACTATATGTTTAAGCAAAAAATATTTTTTATAAGAATGTGTAGATGCTCTCATGCTCGTAGGAAACTGAAAAATGTTCTTATTAGTATGTTATAATTTATCCTCATGCTAAATGGAAACCTAAACAGTTCCAAGTGGTTTGTTGTAATTATTTATTATATAATCTGTTAATTAAGTTCTAAAAGTCTTTTAACAGAGAAATCAATTAAAGGTGAAAAATATGAAAATGCCTAAAGAAAAAAGAACTTACTGTCCACATTGTAAAAAACACACTATGCATGAAGTGCATACTTCCAAAAAGAGAAAAGCTAGTGAATTAAAATGGGGACAAAGACAATTCAGAAGAGTTACTGCAGGGTACAGAGGTTATCCAAGACCATTACCAGGTGGTAACAAGCCGGTTAAAAAATTAGATTTAAGATACAAATGTAAAGAATGTGGAAAATCCCACATCAGAAAATCTTTCAGAGTAGGAAAACCTGAATGGGTATCTAACTAGGTGATTTGTATGGCAAGTAATGGAAGAGGAAACTTTTTAAGAGTTAAATGTTTAGATTGTGATAACGAACAAATCATTTTCGATCGTGCAGCTTCTGATGTAAAATGTATCATCTGCGGTAAAACTATTGTAAAATCCCGTGGTGGAAAAGCTAAAATCATGGCTCACATCGATGAAGTTTTACAATAAGCTTAAAATTATTAATAGCCAATTACTATCAAAACACGCTATTTTAGCCGAAATGTAATTGGCTGTTATGTGATCTTAGAATAAAGATTGGTTATGATGATTATTCTAATTATTCTAACCATATCTTAACTGTTTTTATTTCGGTGTTTTAATTGGTAAGAAAAAGTCAAGAATGGCCAGATGAAGGAGAACTTATTGTAGGAACTGTCTACAAAGTTGTTAACTATGGTGCATTTGCTAACTTGGAAGAATACGCAGGCAAGGAAGCTTTCATTCATATTTCTGAAGTTTCTTCTGGTTGGGTAAAGAATATTCGAGATCATGTAAGAGAAAATCAAAAGATTGTTGCTCGTGTTTTAAGAGTTAATCCTAAAAAAGGTCATGTCGACGCTTCTTTGAAAAGAATCAGAGAAGACCAAAGGACTAAAAAAATCCAACAATGGAAAATTGAACAAAAAGCTGAAAAATTCTTGGAATTAGCTGCTAAATCTTTAGATAAAGACTTGGATACCGCTTACGATGAAGTGGGATATGAACTTATGGATATCTTTGGAGATATCTACGGTGCATTCGAAAGCGCTTCTGAAGAAGGGGCAGAAACTCTTACTGAAGAGGGAATTAGCCAAGAGTGGGCTGATGCCATAACTGAAGTTGCTGAGAAGAACATTCAACCTCCTGAAGTTCACATCAGCGGTTATGTGGATATTAAAAACTACAACCCAGATGGTGTAGAGGTTATTAAGAAAGCACTTATGGCAGCAGAAGCTGAAAACATTGAAGTTCAATGTGTTGGAGCTCCTCGTTACAGAATCACTGTAACTTCTACTGATTATTTGGTTGCTGAAAAACAATTGAAGGAAGCAGCAGAAAAAGCTATTGCTATTGTAGAAGATGCAGATGGAACTGGAGAATTCTTACGTGAAATTGAAAATTAATTAGTGAATCAGATGAAAATGAAAATGAAGAAGTGTCCTGTTTGTAATATTTACACACTTAAATCCCAATGTCCAAATTGCGGTGGTGAACTTAAAGTGATTTACCCACCTAAATTTTCCGTTGAGGATAAGTATGGTAAATATCGTAGACAATTAAAGAAAGAGATGCTTAATAAGGAATAAAAAGTTTTTAATTAGCAAGCGATTGTTAGTTTAAAAACCATTATTCTATTTTTTTATTTTTCTATTTTTATGGATTTTACATTAATTATTGATTTACGATTATTGATTATAATTATAAAATGTTCTTAAAGGTGATCTTATGAGAACAACTCAATTTAAAGTATTAGAAGAAGTTAGTTTAAACAATCCTATATTTATTGAAGCACTTCCTGGAATCGGTCATGTAGGAAAATTAGCAATTGATCATGTTATTGATGAACTTGATGCTACTAAATTTGTAGAAATCTATTCCCCTTACTTCCCTCCACAAGTTCTTGTTGGTGAAGGGGGAATTGTAGAGGATATGACAAATGAAATGTATTACTTGAAGTCTGCAGGTGCAGATGAAAGGGATTTCATATTTTTAGTAGGCAATTGTCAAGCTTTAGCACCTGAAGGTCAATACGAACTCTGTGGTTCTATCCTTGACTTCGTTGAATCAAAAGGGGCTAAAGAGTTTTACACTTTAGGTGGTCTTGCTACCGGTCAACCTGTAGAAGGTACTGAAGGCCGTGTTTTAGGTGCTGCTACTGACGAAGAGCGTATTGAAATGCTCAAGGAAGCAGATGTTGAAATCAGATCTGCTGATGGCGGTATCGTTGGTGCTTCTGGTTTATTCTTAGGTTTAGGTAGACTCAGAGGAATGAAAGGAGCTTGCTTAATGGGTAAAACTCCTGGTTATTTCATTGATGCTGAAGCGGCTGAAGCTATTTTGCAAAAATTAGCTATTCTTGTAAAACTTGAAGTAAGTACTGAAGAGTTAGAAGCAAAAGCTGAAGAAATCCGTGAAATGATTAGCCAAGCTCAACAAATGGAGCAAGAAATGCTTCAAAGAGCAATGGGTCAACAAGCACCACAACAAGCTCAAGATGACCTCAGATACATAGGTTAATTAAACTTTTAGATTTTAAATTTTAGCTATGAATTTAGCTATTTTCTTTTTTTATTCTTTTTTATTTCTATTTAATTTTTTTATTTCTATTTAATTCTTTTTTTATTACGTTTTATTTTTATTACTTTTGGACTGTTCAGTTTGAACAAATAAGCTATTTTTCTATAATTAAACATTATTTACTCGTTCATTAACTTTTTATAATATGTGTTTGTTTGGTATAATGCCCCTACTGGATTGTGTGCTAGTACCTTGTCTTTTGTTACAAGTGTTGTGCATAGGGCATCAGAATATTTATAGAATAGGCTGTCATGACCTACACATAATCCCATTATTACGTTAAGGTCGGTTTTTTCCTTGTTTAGTATTTTTGCCTGCAGTATTGGGTTGCACATTACATTTCCAGTGGCAGCTGTTTTTTCTTCATCAACACCAGTTATTTCTGTTTTTTTCATTGCACCAACTTTACATGCCACAGAATATACTTCAAAGTCATGTTTGTCTAGAATTTTTGCAAATGTTCTGCTTTCCTCCATTAGCCCCACACATGCCGCTATTCCTATCTTTTTCATTTTCAGTCTTTTGGCAAATTCTATAATCTCTTCCACTCTTGTGTATTTGCAGTAAAATTCTTCCTCTATTTCAGCAGATATTCGTGATATTTCCTTGTTGTTGTCTTCATTGTAAAGTTTTTCAATTTCAGTTTTCTCTTCACTTGTTAATTCTTTTGTTGGACAGAAATCAGGGTATTTCTTGTTTTGGTATTTGCAGTTTAGAATTCTACAATTGCTGCAGGAGTATTTTTTCATGTCATCTTCCTCAATACATATTTTATTCTTTGATTATTTTTTTCATTTTTTTCCTAAATAATGTTTTTTACAGATTTGATTTGGCTTTGAGTATTCTATATATTTGCCTTTCTTTTTTGATTTCACTAAATTTTTTAAATAATTTTTTATACTTTGTAAAATAGATATAATAAAGTATTATAATAATTATAATAATTTAAAGTTTTTTGAAAAAATCAAAGAAACTAATTTTAATCTTTTAAAAATTACAAAAATCAAATAAAAATTAAATTTATTTACATTTTATAATAATTAGGAATGATATTATGCTTCAAATTGCAGTTACAGGTAAACCGAATGTAGGAAAATCCTCATTTTTCAATTCAGCTACTGCATCTCAAGTGGAAATGGCAAACTATCCATTTACAACAATTGATGCAAACAAGGCTGTTGCTCATGTTATCAGCGAATGCCCATGTAAGGAAATGAATGTCACTTGCAACCCACACAACTCCCAGTGCATTGACGGAACAAGATTGATCCCTATAGAATTGATAGATGTTGCAGGACTTGTTCCAGGAGCTCATGAAGGAAAAGGACTTGGAAACAAGTTCTTGGATGACTTGATGCAAGCTAAAGTCTTCATTCATGTAATTGATGCTTCAGGTTCTACAGATGCTGAAGGAAACCCTGTTGATCCAGGTTCACATGATCCATTGGAAGACATTGAGTTTTTAGAGCACGAAATCGTCATGTGGATGTACGGAATCGTAAGCAAGAACTGGGTAAGGCTTATCCGTAAGGTTGAAGCTGAACACTTGGACTTTTCTAAAGTCATTTTTGAGCAATTATCCGGTACTGGTATCCTAATTGAAGATGTAATTGAAGCATTAAGAACTGTAAATCCTAATTACGGCAAATGGGAAGATGAAGACTTGATTGAATTTGTACGCAATCTCTTGAATATTGCAAAACCTTCCCTTGTAATTGCAAACAAGGCAGATTTGCCTGGAGCACGTGAAAACATTGAAAGAATGCAAGAGAAATATCCTCGTGTAATTCCAACATCTGCTGAATCCGAGCTTGCACTTATGAATGCTACAAGAGCAGGATTGATTTCATACATTTCTGGAGACAGCAGTTTTGAAATCATAGATGAAAGCAAATTAAACGCTAACCAAATCAAGGCATTGGAATATATCCAAACCAATATCCTTGATGTTTATGGCAGCACTGGTATTCAAAAGGCATTGAACACTGCAGTATTTGATCTTTTAAACATGATTGTTGTCTATCCTGTAGGAGATGAGCATAAATTAACTGACCAAAAAGGAAATGTGCTTCCAGATGCTTTCTTGGTACCTAAAGGTTCCACTCCTCGTGAATTTGCTTATATCATCCACACTGATATCGGTGATAAGTTCATGCATGCAGTAGATGCAAGAAAAAGCATGAGAATTGCAAGTGATTATGAACTCCAAGACAGAGATATTATTAAGATTGTTACACACTAAAAGGTGATAAAATGATGCATCCACGTCCAAGTCCAATAGCTGCTTCTCTTTACACTTTAAGAGATTTAAATGCAGATGTAATTGTTATGCATGGGCCACATGGCTGTTGCTTTAGAACAGGAAGGCTCCTTGAAAGTGATGGTGTTAGAGTTGTCACAACAGCTATGGCCGAAAATGATTTTATCTTAGGTGCAGGCGAAAAGCTTCAGGAAACCTTGCAGGAAGCTTATGATACCTTCAATCCAAAATTAATGGGTATTGTAGGAACTTGTGCAAGTATGATCATTGGTGAAGACTTAAAGGAGCCAATTGAAAACCTTGGCCTTGATTGTGTTATCTTGCCAGTGGAATCTCATGGAGGTTTCGGGGAAGGGGACAATACAGAAGGAGCTAT